>Ga0308163_10000809_pt1 | contig 43271 bp, 47 predicted proteins | sample PhyTR1_FD_201037 | JGI IMG/M metagenome (GOLD analysis project Ga0308163, IMG submission 201037) | Phyllosphere microbial communities from UC Gill Tract Community Farm, Albany, California, United States - DLSLT.R1 | ecosystem: Host-associated > Plants > Phyllosphere > Unclassified | place: USA... | reverse complement strand
AATAAGGGGGTCAGTATCCGCCGGAATGTCATAGTTCACCAATCTGGTAAGCTAAATTAGCTCATTCTTTAAGCGCATTTTAGGGGGTCAACATCGTCCAGAATATCCAATATTCCTGACTGATGTATAGATCTATTGAATTTTTTAGAAAAGAACGGTAGAAATTCAAATAATTATTTGTCTTTGATACGGTATTTTTATAAATGATAAAAGCTTGTCGAAAATCTTCTAGATCGGATTGTGTCATGTTATAAAATTGCAAATTAAGCTCATGTTCTTTAGGTTTTTTTAAATTCATCGAAAAACTGTACATTTCGATTTTATAAATGCATTTTTTTATATCAATCGGGTAAAGCAATAGATATGAGTTTGGTAATGGAACAAGCAGAGGAATACTGGTCACGCGGATTATCCAGTGTACCCGATAAAAAAGTTTGTGCATCACATATTGAAGACTATGCAATCTCACTTTTTATTAAACGTACCGGAGAAAAGGATAGGTGTGACTATTGCGGAAGGGATAAGAATGTTGTAGATCTGGACTCTTTAATGATTTTCCTTACCGATGCACTTACACACTTTTTTACTGATCCTGCAAATTTTATGCAATATGTTTCATCAGAAGGAGGTTATTTGGGCGATTTTGATGGGCCTTGGGAAATGTTAGAAAATCTAGGATTATCAGTCGAAGATGATTATTTGCAACAAGACATTTATAATAGCTTTGATCATTCAAGTGCATGGGCAGACGAAGAATCCTCTGAATCTAATTTCAAATACGAGGGCTGGCTTCATTTTAAATACGTTGTAAAGTACCAATCTCGTTTTCTATTTAATTCCTACAATAGTTTTAGAGTTGGTGCAAGAAGTATAAGCGTAGCAAATTTTTTAAAAGAGTTGGCATTTGATATACGGAAACAACGTATGTTAACAACAATTGATGTAGGAACACCAATGTATAGATGCCGTCAACATTGTAAAATAGACGATGTAACCGAAGCGGAACATATTTGTTCTCCAGATATAAAGTATGCGGTTCAACCAAATAGAATGAGCCCCGCAGGAGTTTCAATGTTTTATGGTGCTTTTAATTCTGATATAACAAAACTTGAAACTCTTCAGGTTGAAGATAAGTCTCGTCCATATTACACAATTGCAAAATTTACTGTTAAGGATAAACTAAAGTTAATTGATTTAAGTAGAATTCCATATGTTAGCCCATTTGATCAAGATAAATGGGAATTATTTGATAAACTACAGTTCTTACATAGATTCTTAGCTGATTTCTCAAAGCCTATAATGCATGATGGGCAACAGCATATTGAGTATGTTCCTACTCAGGTGGTAACTGAGTTTTTTAGATATGCTTTCGCGAAGAAGACTGATGAAAAGATTGATGGCATTATTTATCCCTCCTCAAAAAATAGAAGGCAAAATGCTTGTGTGCTTTTTATGGATCATCACGACAGCCTTAGACAACTAAACTTCAAAAAATCAAATCTTGTTACCAAGCCTATAGATCTATTTAAATGATAATTAATTGTAATTTAGACCCAAATATATAATGAATGCTGACAGAAAATGACATAACATTGAGCGGAAAATAATATTGAATGGAATGAATAAAGCCACAATGGCCGTTTGACCAGGCAGGTTTGCACATATTGAATTACCCGAATGGTTTTTTTTTCGGGCTGTAGAAGAATCTGGGTTGCTGATCAACGATTAAATTACGCCTTGGCGTTTTAAACGCCAGATTAAAATGGTCAATCAAGCTCAGGCATGCAAAGGACATAACATATCCCCAAAGCAAATATCATTAAAGCTATTAAGCCCATTACTCGAATATTCTTCCTTAGAGGAAGACGATGAATTATTAGCTAAATGGTCTTTCCTGCTGGGCAATCTTGTAGATTCTGACCAAAAAAACACAGATAATCATGTATTTCCTTACATATTAAGCCAGATTTCAAAGGATGAATTTAATCTCTTTTTATCTAAGGTACTACTTTGGAACTTTGCATAAAGTTCTAATGAAATACTAATTCTCCATATCATTAGAAATCAATAATCCCTGAGGGTTTTAAGATGAACAAAGAATCTAAAGGAAATGTAACAGATGCTGATTGTTAAAGTGATTGCAAAGATACTAGTTACAATATAAGCCGCACTTGCGGTATCATAGGTATTCCAGATTATGGAATTTCCATTTACTCTAAATACTAACCAAGCAATTTTCAATTGGTTTATCAGTTCTGGTATAAAAACTATCGTTAGTAAAATTGCGCCGAATAGCAATGGGAATACTTTAGTGTTTCGGACTGATTTCCCTCTTCGGTAATTCAAGGTATTATCACGGTTCCCAGCGCTACTAGAGTTTAGGTTTAATATTTCGTCAATTGATGGGAAGAACAAACTAAATAATGCTGTTAGAATTCCAACTAATATACTAATTGATGATAAAATATCTGACATGCTATGGATAAGGGTTAATGGTTGCTACAGCAATTCCTAATTTGGCACGTAGATGATCATAGGCTGTATTTGTGAGAATGTATGTCCCATTCGTCGATGTATCCCTAGTCAAAAGAGTAAGCGAAGGATTCTGAGCGATAATCTTATTGTATTCATCTCTTAAAAAAAAGCTGTCAAGATTTATTCTATAGTCGGTTCCTGCATTTATCTTTGCATCCCTCTCCATTTTTTCCTTTAAACTTCCTTGAACTGCCGTAGCAAGTTCATATTGGTATTTAGCAATTATAGAGCGGATCAGCGAACGGCTTTCTGTCACTTTAATTTGAAATAATGCACTTACATCCTTCTCGCTCGGTATTCGACCCCCAAAAGAGAATTTTATCAGGTTGAGCAACCTAAATTCTAGCATATCAGTTCCTCGAGTAAAAACCTTTTGACCAAGCACCATGCTGGAATAGTCCTTTAACGATGCTTTAGCATACTTTGATAGTTCAATTCCAAGATTGGGTGGCGTGCTTAGAATTTTTTCGAATAAATCGATTTCTTCTTGGCTGAAATCCACCTGAAAGCTAATGTTTATTGTAGGCATTTTTATGACTTTGAAACCTAAAATTAACCTTATTTTTAGAATATGTGTATTTAATGGTGATTAATTTAATACAGTTGTAATGTTTACCTAATATTTCAAAAGTGATTTTAACTATTTCTGTTTGAGTTTTCAAATGATATTGAGCTAACATACACAATATTTTAGCTAAACAAAGTGAAAATTTACTTTAAATCCTACTATTAAAAATCTTTAACATGATGTCTTAAAATTTTATAGATTAGGTGTTTAATTTAACGCCCTTATCAATTGAGTTTAACAGAAGAAAAATTAAAGCAGTTATTAACGAGTACAGGTTCTTTTATGAACCATGTACATTGGGTTCAACAGGATTTTGGTGTTAAGCCGATAAAGAAGCATCATCTATCCTGTATTAACTATATTGATCTTCAGGAATATCGGGATGAATTTTGTAGTGAATTAGTAAATACAATTCCTGAATGGATATACAGTAGCAGAAAATTCGACAAAATCCTCGCCGATATGATTGAAAACGAAGGGCGAAGTAAATCAAATGCGAATTCTGCCCTGATAACGGAGACCAGAAAAAAATTTAGAACCTCAGCAACAGATGATTTAATTATTCAGGGACAATTTGGAGAACTCATCTTGTTCAATTTACTGCAAGTATTTTTTCAGGCCGTTCCGTTGATCCGTAAAATGCCTTTAACCACTTCTGCCAATATGGAGAGGTATGGTGCTGATGCAATTCATTATAACTATTTTTCGGGAAAGCATATTATTTATATTGGGGAAGCTAAGGCTTATACCAGCAAATACCAGTTCTCTACCGCTTTTGGAGCTGCTGTGGAAAGTATTCTGGAAAACTTTCAGAATCATCGTAGAGAGTTGGGTTTGTATACCTATGATGATTTTCTAGATGACGATTTAGTTCCTATAGCAAAGAATTATAAAAATGGCAAGCTAAATCCCGTTGAAATTCATTTAGTTTCCATCATTATTTATCATGAAACTACAGCGCTCGCTAGGCTTAAGGAATCTGAGATAAAAGCAAAAATTTTGGAGATAGTTCAAAGTAAAGCCGCAAAAATAGAAGAGAAAATATATGACAAGATTGATCCAGGGATACTCCCCAGGTTAAATTACATTTTTTTTCCAATATGGGAGATGGATTTACTTTTAAAACGTTTTCAATCTTTAATTGCAGTGTGATGAACGAACTATTAACTAAACAAGTTCTAGAATTTTTACTTAACGTCGATCTGCAGCATAATGCTCAAAAGTTTAGGTTTATTTCGAAAAGCAAACCTAACTTTTCCAGAGAATTCCTTATTCAGTCGATAATGGTTTTAGAAGAACTTTCTCACGACCATTCTGAGGAATCTGACAGGTATTTAATAGCCATTTCAGCTCTTGTTTGGACATATGCTAAGGATGAGTGGTTCGGTTTATCCGATTATTTGATTCTATTTCTTACCCGAAGAGGATTTGGCCCTACAGCTACAATGTTAGATGAAAATTATAGCACGGCAAATAACTTCAGGAATAGTAGCAGTATCATTAACCAATTTGCTGTTACAATGAATCAATTGAAATATGAAATAAGGGTTGGAGGTCAGACATTCCTTATCACAAGTTTCCAGAAACAGGTTTGGGAAGCATTAGATAAGCATCCGCTTGTGGGTATTTCCGCACCAACTTCGGCAGGAAAATCTTTTATAATTTTATTAAAGATGATGGATGTTTTGATTAAAAAAGCGGGTAATGTTATTTTCATTGTGCCAACGTTGAGTCTCGTGTCTCAAGTTGCATTGGATATCAAAAAGCTACTTCATACCTTTCAGTTAGATTATAGTGTTGAAACAGGCTACAATCAGCAAAAACTCTCTTTAAAACAAATTTACGTTTTAACGCAGGAAAGAGCCATTACCTCATTCAGCCAAAATGAACTACCATTTGTCAACGTACAGATGTTGGTCGTCGATGAAATACAAAACGTAGAGCGAGTAAATGACTCTAATGATCAGCGAGCCAAAATCCTCTTCGACTTGATGATTGAGATGAGAAATTCTATTTCGATCGAAAAAACAGTTATATCAGGACCGAGGGTTAACGATATAGATATACTTGGGAAAGATATTTTTGGAATTGACGGTTATAAAGCAGCAACTAAGAGCTCCCCAGTTTTGAATGTCACCTACTCAATAAAGAAGACAGGTAAAGAATATATTTTCAAACAATATTGTGACTTAACCGCTAATCCCATTCATGTAAAGATTGCTAACAAACAAATTATAGATGGTTACGGGGGGTCAATGTACACGAAAAAGTATCTTGGTTTTTTAAGTGCATTTATGTATTGTTTTGACGCAGACGAAACCAATATTATATTTTCCCCGACCACAGGGGCAGCCAGGAAGATGGCAGTTGAACTCAGGAAGGACGCGGAAAATAAAACAAACCCTTATCTTAAAGAACTTTCTGATTACTTAGCAGAGACTGTTCACGAAATCTTTTCTTTGTGCGACACTGTACTAAGTGGGATTGTTTATCACCATGGTAAACTTCCGCATCATGTTAGAAATGCTATTGAGGATGGGATTAAAAAGCAGCAGGTCAGGAATGTAATTTGTACTACAACTCTTTTGCAGGGCGTCAATTTGCCCGTGAAAAATATCATTATCCGAAACCCAAATCTTTTTGTAACGACTAGAAATGGAAGTCCAAAACTGACAAGTTATGAAACTGCTAACTTACGTGGTAGAGCAGGAAGGCTGCTCAAAGACTTTGTTGGTAGAACTTTTATAATGGATGAGGATAGCTTCACTCCGGAACAAAATCAAACAACACTTTTTGAAAATACAGAGAAGACTATAAAAGTAGGATACAAAGAAAAATTTGATGAGTACAAGACAAACATAATCAATGATCTGAATGCAGGTAGAGGACAGGAGTCTTCAAATAATGAATATTCTTACTTACTAACCTATATAAGACAGGCAGTGTTAAAATATGAGAATGATGCCAGCGCACATATGAGGAATGTTGGTATTGTGGTAGACGATAAATTTGTCGAGGAGCAGTTTAGAGAACTGTCATCGCTCAGTGTCTCCAAAGAAGTCTGTTTAGCGAATAGATATTGGGATCCGCTAGATCTTGATAAACTAAACCATACAGCGAAAAATCTTTCAATACCGACTGGAGCAGCTGAAAATGACTTGGCTCAGAAGTTGAATGCTATAGTAATGCATCTCAAAGAAACATTTCCAGTGTATTATCTTCGGTTCTTCAAAGTAAATGAAAGTGACAATTTTGATCACCTACTTAATCATTGTAAAATGGCGGAGTCCTGGCTGAAAGAGCGTCCGTTGAAACAAATTCTTTCTGCAAGATTTTATGATAGTGACGATAAAATAGAAGATGCAATTACGATGTTACAGAATAAAATTTCATTCGGTTTGCCGATGTTATTGAAGCCTTTATATGATATTCGTGTCCCAGACAGTACATTTTTAAAATTTATTGAAATGGGGGCCTATAGGCCAATCGTAAGGAGATTGATTGAGATGAACATTCCCAGAGAAACATCTATCTATTTAGCAAACAATTTTGATTTGGGTGATCCAGAAAACGTGGGCTGGCTCAAAAGTTCCTTATCCGAACTATCAACATCTTTGCCTTACTTTCACAGATTGCAACTACAGTATCTTTAGGAACAAAATGAAGAAATTATTTCAAAATCGAGAGAAAGAAAGCTGTTCTAACATTATTGGTTTCTCCATCCGATAGGGTGTCTCTTAGCGTTTTTGTAACCCAGGAAATATGGGGGTTGGATGATAGCCTTTGATTCCTAGTTGTGTGCACACGTCCATATTCCCGCGATTCCTGCCTTTTTTTTTAGGTTATTTCCTTTCTGTACAGTCTGCAATTTTCCAATAAATCACTCCGAAGGTATTTCCTTGTGTTTTCTTCAATTCCTGGCAATGCGGAATTGTGTTCATACCAGTTGAATTATGCGCCAGGATTCCGGTTGAAAATCAATACACATGCATATATGCTGTTATAATGAAAATATTTATTTGCTTTAAGAAGAAGTACTGCTTTTGAAATATGGAGCATATAGAAACTGAAAAAAATCTATTTTTTTTGGGTACTACCTAATAGGTTGTCATTTATGTGTTTTCAGTTTTCCAAATTTTGCTACCATAACTTAAAATATTGGATATGGCAGCATTCGATTTAATCACAAAAGAAGATCTGGAAAAGTTTAAGGTTGAACTTTTTGCAGAATTAAGAAGACCTTCATACAAGCTAAATAAAAAGGACGAACAAAAGGAGTGGCTCAAGAGCTTTGAAGTCCGTAAACTTTTAAATATTTCAGCAGGTACATTGGCAACACTTAGACGCAACGGAACTATACAATTCTCAAAAATTGGGGGATTACTTTATTATCGACATGACGATATTCAAAAGTTATTAAGCGGTGGTTAGACCACTTTGATTGGCAAATCTCTGGTCCATCATCAATCCAAAATCTAAAGAATTATTAACTCAAACCGAAGCTCATAGAAGTGATCGGGTGATCTGCATTGAAGCTCGCGTGAGCTTAGCAAAGATGTATTTTCGTATACGAAAATCTCTTTGCCGTCCATTCGGACGGAGGATCACTCGGAACTCGTGATCCTGAAGTCATTGATAAGTGTAGCCTATGTCAAGGAAAAAAGCCAGAGATCAGGACAGTATATTAAGTCATCCAATAATTGTCCGGCTCACCGAAAATCAGTTTAGTAAGCTTGAAAAAATCCGTCTCGAAAGTGACATCAAAACGATAGGTGAAGTTGTGCGGAAGATTCTTACCAACCGTCCAATAAAGCTACTTCATAAAGATATATCAATGAACCAGCCAATGGAGGAAATGGCACTGATCCGCAAAGAGATCAAGAGCATAGGGGTGAATATTAATCAACAGACCCATCGTTTCCACATTAGCCAGAATGATACAGAAAGATCCTTTCATGCCATAAAAACCTCTGAAACATATAATACTATGGAACCAAAAATAGATCGCCTGCTGGCCATCATATCAAAACTAGCAGAAAAATGGTTGCAAGAATAAAGATCGGAACAAGTATACGGGGCATCCTTCATTATAATGAAAACAAGGTAGGTGAAGGTGAAGCAAAGCTAATACTGGCTAGCGGATTTGCCGGAGAGATTGAAAATATGACATTCCATAATAAGCTGCAAAGGTTTGAGCACCTAACTGAACTTAAACCAACGGTAAAAACCAATGCCATTCATATATCCTTAAACTTTCATTCCTCCGAAAAAATCAGCAGTTCTAAAATGCAGGGTATCGCAATAGCTTATATGGAGAAAATCGGATTTGGTGATCAACCATTTTTAGTCTATAGGCACAATGATGCAGGGCATCAGCATCTCCATATTGCAACAACAAGTATCCAGCGTAACGGTGAAGCCATCAATCTACATAATATTGGGAGAACCTTATCAGAACCCGCACGGAAATCTATTGAAAAGGAATTTGATCTCATATTTGCAGAATCCAAAAAGTTCAAGCAGGAAGCAGGAATTAAAGCTGAGGATTTAGAAAAGGCTAAATATGGACGTTCATCCACAAAAAAGCAGATAAGCAATGTATTGGCCGCCATTGTTGGTAATTATAAGTATGCTTCGATTGCTGAATTGAATGCCGTATTAAGGCAATTTAACGTAACGGCAGACAGAGGAAAGGTCGATACTGAAATGTTTGCCAAAAAAGGTTTGATTTATTCGCTGATTGATAAAGATGGTAATAATGTTGGAGTGCCCATTAAAGCAAGCGCCTTTTATAGCAAACCAACGTTTAGGAATCTGGAAAAAAAGTTTGACACAAATAAGGAAAACCGAAAGCCATTTAAGCCAGCCCTAATCAAAAAAATTAATGGGATAGCTACAAAATACGAACGCTTAACAATACAAACGCTCAAAGCTGAACTCAACAAAGAAAATGTTGAACTGGTACTAAGGATGAGCGAGCAGGGGCGTATTTACGGAGCAACTTTTATTGACCATACATATAAGGCTGTTTTTAACGGTAGTGATCTTGGAAAAGCATATAGCGGAAATGCAATCTCCCAGATTATCAGTTCAACAGATCAATTGCGATCATATTTAAAGCCATCTGTAAATCCAACCACATATCTAAACCCAACCTCTGGTCAAACCAATCAGACTTATCTGGAGCCAAATAGCACCACGAATTTTCTTGATGAATTACTTGGTAAATCTCAGCCCGATTATATGCCAGGAATAAGACGGAAAAAGAAAAAAAGAAACCGAGGATTAACCCTTTAAACGCATTTTTATGAATACAGGTGAAGACACACAAGGCTTACGCAAAATCATAGATTTTACAAGACTAATTAGCATTTTTATTCTGTCCATTCATTTCTATATATGCTGTTATGCAGCATTCAAACATTGGGGATGGACGGCAGATATTACCGACAGGATTATTTTCAACATTTCAAAGACTGGATTATTTGATAATCTGCTTAAACCGAAATTGGCTGCATTATTATTTTTAACCATTTCTCTTTTAGGAGTTAAAGGCAAAAAAGATGAAAAATTGCAAAAGAGCTCAATTGTAGCCTATTTATTAACAGGTCTGTTATTTTACTTTATCAGTGTTTTATGCCTGCTATTGCCACTAAACTTATTGCTGATTGCCTTTCTATACATAAGCATAACATCAATTGGATACATGCTTGTGCTAACTGGTGGGGGATTATCATCAAGGTTGATAAAAGACAAGCTGAATCAAGATACATTTAATACTGAAAATGAAACTTTCCCACAAGAAGAACGCCTTTTAGAAAATGAGTATTCGATAAACCTAGCTGCGAAATACAGATTAAAAGATAAGATTAGGAATAGCTGGATTAATATCATTAATCCGTTTAGAGGAATATTGATAGCAGGAACCCCAGGAGCAGGTAAGTCGTACTTTGTCATTAGGCATATTATAGAGCAGCATATAAAAAAGGGTTTCACAATGTTCCTTTACGACTATAAATACGACGACCTTTCGAAAATTGTCTATAACGCCCTATTAAAATATAAAGGAAATTACAGGGTTAAGCCGACTTTTTGGGTTATCGACTTTGAAAATATCCTGCATAGATGTAACCCATTGCATCCTGAAAGTATGGAAGACATTACGGATGCTACTGAATCATCAAGAACCATTATGATGGGATTAAACAGGGACTGGATAAAAAAGCAGGGAGATTTCTTTGTTGAAAGTCCTATTAATTTTCTAACAGCTATCATCTGGTATCTGCGAAGGTATGAAAATGGAAGATTTTGCACCCTTCCTCATGTGATTGAACTGATGCAGGCGGATTATGATAAGTTGTTTGCGGTATTGCAGGAACAGGATGAGATCAAAGTGCTAATCAACCCATTTATTTCAGCTTACCAGAATAAAGCGATGGCGCAGTTGGAGGGGCAGATCGCCTCCGCTAAAATTGGTTTAGCAAGGCTTTCATCACCTCAACTATATTACGTGTTGAGCGGCAACGATTTCACGCTGGACATTAATAACCCTGAAGAACCAAAAATAGTTTGTGTAGGTAACAATCCTCAAAAGCAGCAGGTTTACGGTGCAGTTCTTTCGTTGTATATTTCGAGGATGATCAAGCTGGTCAATCGCAAAAATCAAATGAAAAGCAGTTTGATATTTGATGAATTTCCAACGATTTTTTTCAATAATATGGATGGATTGATCGCTACTGCCAGAAGTAATAAGGTTGCGACAACTTTGGCTGTTCAGGATTTCAGCCAATTGAAAAAGGATTATGGTGCTGAACAAGCAGATGTTATAACTGGAATTGTAGGGAATATTATAAGTGGTCAGGTTACTGGCGATACTGCTAAAAAGCTATCTGATACCTTTGGGAGGATTGTACAGGACAGGGAGAGCAGGAGTATCAATAGTTCCGATGTTTCGATTTCCAGATCCACCCAAATGGATTCCGCAATACCGGCATCAAAGATCGCTTCCCTATCATCAGGAGAGTTTGTTGGCATGGTTGCAGATAATCCAGAACAGAAAATCAAATTAAAAATGTTCCATAGTGAAATACAGAATGATCACGATCTAATTGCCAAAGAAGAAAAGTCCTATAAAACTATCCCAATTGTGGGAAGGGTGACTTACGGAGACATTATAGAGAACTACGTAAGGATCAAGGAGGATATAGATCAAATATTTGAAACAGAATTAGAGAAAATTTTAGCCAGACAATCCAAAGAGGAAGAGCTTGATCCTGATAAATCACTGCCAGAAGAAAACAAAGATGAGGATGAAGAAGAAGTCGAAAAGGGCATTTCACGCTAAAGAACAGGTTTGGTGGTTCACAACTTTTTTATATGCCTGTGAATAACGGATTTGCTCTTGCCAATCCGTTATTTGTCATTTAGTTGGAATGCACTACTAATACTCTAAATCATCAACAAACCACCATCGACAACATAAGAACTTCCTGTAACGTAGCTTGCTTCGTCCGACAACAAAAATGCGGCTACCGCAGCTGCTTCATGTGGATCGCCTACTCGTTTCAATAAAACTACTTTAGCAAGTTCCTCTTCAAATTGTTTTCGCAAATTTTCTGGTAGACCAGCACGTAAATTACTGGTAATAGGGCCCGGAATGAGTGAATTTACGCGTATTCTTCTTGGGGCAAATTCTGCCGCCCAGCTACGGGCTGCTGCTAAAATGGCTGCTTTGCTTGCTGAATATAAGGATATGGAAGGCTGTCCTTCGTACACTGCGCTGGATGATGTCACCAACACCGAGCCACCTTCCTTTATATAAGGACCTAACGCACCCATTTGTAGCATGGGAGTAACGACATTTACTTTAAACATTTTGTTCATCATTTCCCTGTCCGCCGAACTGATGTCACCGCCGATTGCGTAAGCGGCATTTAACCACAATCCGTCTAGATTTCCAATTTGTCTTACTACCGATACAAGTCTTTCGGGAGAATGGTCATCTTCAGCATCATCCATCACAACGGTAACATCTTTACCCAAATGCTCTGCTGCCGAAATCAAATGTTCTTCTGTACGTCCTGTAATAATAACTTTTGCGCCTTCACTAACTAACCTTTTGGCTCCTGCTAATCCGATTCCACTACTTCCACCCGTTATTAGGATGGTTTTATTTTCAAATCTGCTCATATATTAAATCCAGTTATGATTGGTAAATTTAGCAATTAAAAAAATCTTCGAAATAGCTCGAATCGCTTTTTGCAAAAGACGCTAAACCACTTGTTGTTTTGTCTAATTTACAACCTCACCAATTTTGCAATTAGACTGAAATCGGATGCATCTACATTGATTTTTACACCTGAAGGATATTCTAATGTAATTTCTTTCTGCAAAGATCTATTGCTTGGTATTGAACTGGAATAATCTACTGCATCGGTATCTTTTTCAACCCAATAGTCTGCTAGATATCCCCCGTTACTTTGCTCTGCGTAATGCCCTTTTTTCTCTGATATACCGTACTCCTGATTATGTGCCACTTCTCTTTTATTTTCTTCAACAATTCCGCTTTCCGTAATTGACAGTTCAGAAAGTACATCTGCTTTCCCATTGGCTAAGCGCCAATAATTTGAAAAGGGACGAGGACGGAAGTCGATCAGCCAGGCAAGAAGCTCCATGTTTTTTCACGTGTTTTAATACCTTTCTTTAAAAAGTTGCAGAGTGGCTTGAATCTCTCAGTATCATATTTTTTAACAGCTAAGTCAGATAGCTCTTTGTCGTATGGTATTGATAGAAATTCTTTAAGGATTTGTTTATCAAGATTGTTGCAGCGAGCGCTGAAAAGTGAAGGGAACTCGTTGCGGATGTTGGCGCAGGTAGGGTGCATTAGGTTCATTGATAGCTCACCCGAAGCTTTTTTTTTTCGTACAAGCTCAATAGCTCTGATCTATATTTTTCTATCATTTCTTATAAATTAAAATATAAATCTACAGAATTTCCAGTTTATCCAAATGGGATTTGGCTTAAAATGGCATTTTTTGAGTAGTAGTTTATGTATGTCAATTATGATATACAAAAGTCCCGGTAATTTTTAGCTTCGGCAAAAGCATTTCCTATTCCATCCAGTACAAGTAAACAGACCCATTTTTAAATTTGGCCTCCCTTTTAAGTATTCCTTTTAAATACAATCGTCTAACCTCCCTTGACAATTCTTGGCTGTCAAGGTCTCGACGATAATTATCTTTGCTGTATATCCTAATTTCACCAATAGTATGTTTTTCCGAAGTATAGGAATCTATCAGTAATATATTACGTACAAAACTGGCCACACTATATTCGCTTCTTCTATGGATAAAGAACTTAGCATTTTCTTGATTTTCTTCATAAAAATTTGAGATAGTTATAATAGATTGAGGTGACTTCAATGATATGCTTTTAGCCGAATATAACTGAGCAACTTCAATTCCAAAAAAGGTTGCGATATTTTTTGCCAATTTCGATGATATATTTGCTGCCCCTCTTTGGATCATTAGTGCATAGCTAATTGAAATTGAGAATGCAAATGTTATTCCTTCTACTGTTAAACCTGCTTGATTTCTTAAGTGAGTAACATTTCGACCGACAATTATTGAAAGATTTGCATTATTTTCTGACACATCCATTTACAAATGGAGCACCAATAATGTGTTCATTTTAAAGAATATAATTTGTTTTTATGAATACACTTTGCTATCTTAGTCGCTGTAAAACAATGTTATCCGTATGAAATAGTTGAAAAATTAAATATTGTATAATACAGGCATTTAGATATACTGACACTTGCTCATGAAAATGTAGGAACTTTCTAGAGTATGCAAGTTGCAGGAGACTGGTGCCCATTTATTATCTTTGTAAATTGATAATGATGGGACCCTCTTGTACGCATACTTAGCCCTCCTACAGGCTTCATGGGTGTACAGAGGGTCACCCATCATTATTATTGGGTTTTTTCTGTTAAATGTTGGTTTCTAACCAAAGAGTAGACAGATGAAAAAAACCAATAAAATACAATCAAAAGTGCTTGCCCTTCTTAATAAGAATGGAAAAAATAGCCTTTTAATGCATGCCATCTGTCACCAACAAATATTTTTCTTTACTCAGACAATAAAAAATCTTAATACCACACACCAATGCGAGTACCGTTCGTTAAGAGTGGTGCTCGCAATTTTTTTGCGGCCTAATGTTTCTAATAAGCAACTGTTTCGGCTGATCATAAAAGCACCAGTTTAGATCGTTACCATATTGCGGGCGGCGTTATCCAGTAATAGGGAGGATGTTCGTCGCTTTGCTTTTTCTATTTTTTTATCAACTGACCAACTAATTATTTCATGAAAAAAATTATACTAACGCTAGTACTGGCCACGCTTTGCCTTTTTTTTAAGGCGAATTCGCAAAGTCAGACTATCAATATAAAGCCGTTAAATATTGGCGATACCATTCCAGAAGCCATTTGGAACAAGCCCCTACAGGTAGTCAACCATCCTCAAGGAAAGAAAATAATAACGCTCAACGATTACAAAGGGAAGCTGATTGTATTAGATTTTATGAATACATATTGCGGGTCTTGCATTGAGGCCCTGCCAGAATTTGAATCTTTAGTAAAAAAAAATGGAGATAAAATACTTATACTAATTGTGCTCAATGAGACCGGGGATCGTGTAAAGAAGTTTATAAAAACAAATCCCGTTGCGAAAGGAATTAATTTGCCATTTATATATTGCGACACTACGTTACAAGAATTATTTCCGCATAGGTATGTATCTCATGAGGCATGGATACACGAGGGGAACGTAAAAGCAATCACAAGTGCACAGTATGTAACCGCTGAAAATATTAATACTATTCTACAGCATAAACCAATTTCCTGGGGAGAAAAGGCAGATCAAACCTTATTTAACTACAATGTACCAATCTTGGTAAATAATCCGGCGATCACGGGCAATTTAAGAATGTCGGCAAAGACATATTATTCATCCATGACAGAGCATATGAGTGGTGTAGGAAGCCGCAAGACGTTAACGATAGATAGTGTTAAAAAAATCAAGCGCATTGATTACATCAATTACAGCGTATTAGATACTTATCTGTCTTCCGTCAACGAGGCCGAAGGACTTACGCTTAGTCATGTATTATTAAATACACGGTATCCTGAAAATTTAACATACAAAAAAAGCACATTGTATCGGGATGAATGGAATAAGCTTTACAATTTTTGTTATGAGGCCGTTTTTCCATTAGATGAAAGCCCTGAAAGAATTAGTGATAAAATAAGATCAGATTTGAATTATTATCACAGTTTGAAAGGGGAGATTATAATTCAGGAAACCCAATGCTACAAAATAATCAAAAAGGCCAGATTTGGTAATAGCCCACATGTTTCGTTTGATGTAGCAAACCAACCAATCAAATCGACTTTAAAAGACCTATTAGTTAGGTTAAACGAAAGCCTTATTGGTACCCCATTGTTTACAGACCTTGATCCAATGACTACTATTGATGTGAAAATTAACAAGGATCAGTTAAAAAACTTTGATTCACTCAATGAAGCCTTTAAAATTTCATCCTTCACATTAGAACCAGTTTTGAAAGAAACAAAGATGTTCATGATTTCTGATAGTGACCCTAAATCATCTATTCAACCCTAATCGTATGAAAAAAATTATACTTTACATATTATTCATATTCTGCTCCTTGGGATTTAAAGTGCTTTATGCGCAAAACCCAGTCAAAGGAATAATAACTTCAGTTATTGGCAATCCTGTTGAGGGTGCTACGGTATTGGTTAAATCCAATAAGCAAATAGCCATTACGAGTTCAGATGGAACCTTTAGCCTGAACAATGCCACTATTGGGGACATGTTAACGATTACTTGTATCGGTTTTTCGAAGCAAGACATTAAAATTAAAGGTGCAGGAAAGCTTTTTATAACCCTTTTACAAACCACCAGTCCATTAGATGAAGTCGTTATACAAGCCTATGGAACCACTACCCAGCGCAAAAATACAGGTAATATTACTACAGTATTATCCAAAGACATAGAAAGCCAACCAGTTTCGAACCCCCTTGCTGCGTTGATTGGAAGGGTGCCTGGGGTAATTATCAGCCAGTCCAGCGGAGTCCCTGGTTCATCTTTTAACGTCGAGATTAGAGGTAGAAGTTCTTTAGACCAATCTTTATCCCAAAATAATCCGCTGATTGTGATCGATGGGGTCTTATTTGAGCCTGGGAACATGCCGTCCAATCGGTTGTTCTCTGCGGCGAACAATCAATTAGCACAAGGTGGGTTGAGTCCGCTTAACAGTATCAATCCATCTGATATCGCCAGTATCGAGGTGCTCAAAGATGCTGATGCAACTGCGATTTATGGTAGCCGAGGCGCTAACGGAGTGATTTTGATTACGACTAAGAAAGGAAAAGAAGGTAGAACCGAGCTTAATGCCAGTGTTTATTCAGGTTGGAGTAACGTTACCCGGACAATGGACATGTTAAATACGGAGCAATATATTCAGATGCGTAAAGAGGGGTATAAAAATGATGGTATCACGCCCAGCAATAATCCGCTAGATGCTGGATACGCTCCTGATATTATGCTTTGGGATACAACCCGTTATACGGACTTTAAGAAACTATTCATTGGAAATACCGCACTCACGAATGATGCGCAACTATCTATAACCGGTGGGAATGCATTAACACAATTTCGGATCGGAGGCGGCTACCATAAGGAAACAAATGTGTTTTCGAATGATCTGGCAGACATCAGGTCATCCCTCAATTTCAATTTAAACCATACGTCTAAAGATGGAAAATTAACCGTCTTATTATCTGGCGGATATTCCAATGATCAAAATAAACTAATTTCCAATGATCTGACCCAATATATCAATCTGCCACCTAATCTCCTGCTACGCAAATCCGAGGGTGAACTGAATTACGAGGAAGATGGCGTCAGCTTTGCAACCGTAAACAACATCGTTAATCCATTAGCCGTATTTGAGAAGAAAGTTACAGCTGTTACAGGAAATCTTTATGGTAATCTTCAAATCAACTATAGGATATGGCAGCAGTTGATCTTTAAAACAAGTTTAAGTTATAACAATTTTAAAATAGATGAAACAGGTATTTATCCGCAAAGCAGTATTGACCCTTTCACTGCTGCTTATATTAAAGCATCCTCGTCATTCGCCAACACATCGACTGATAGCTGGGTTGCAGAGCCACAACTAACTTACGCTGAAAATATAGGAAGTGGAATATTAAATGTTTTAGTAGGAGGAACATGGCAGGAAAAGAAATATAAAGCAAACGTTATTCAAGCGACGAATTTCGCGAATGATCTGCTGTTGGCCAATCCAGCAGCAGCAGGAACTGTTAGCACTGGGATAGATCAGTCAATATATCGTTATACTGCTATCTTCAGTAGGGTCAACTACAATTGGCAAGGGAAATATCTACTTAACCTTACTTTTAGGCGGGACGGATCGAGCCGCTTCGGGCCTGATAGGCAATTTGCTAATTTCGGCGCAGCAGGTGCGGGTTGGATCTTTACAGATGAATCTTACTTTAAACGTCATTGGTCTTTCTTAAGTTTTGGTAAGCTAAGGGCGAGCTACGGCATTACTGGAAATGATCAGATCGGAGATTATAATTACTTAAAATTATGGCAAAATTCAAGTACACTGTATCAGGGCCAGCCGACGTTATCGCCAACCAAGCTTTATAATCCTGATTTTGGATGGGAAACGAATAAAAAGCTGGAGACTGCAATTGAATTAGGATTTATAAAAGACCGGATATTTTTAAGCGTTTCTGGCTACCGACAAAGAAGCAGTAATCAACTTATCAATTATTCATTACCCCGGCAAACAGGCTCTTTAAGCGTGGTCATGAATATGCCAGCACTTGTAGAGAACTCCGGTCTTGAATTGTTGTTGACGACAAAAAATATTGCTGGAAAGCAATTTAGCTGGACAAGCTCACTAAATGCGACTGTCCCGCGAAACAAACTCATCTCGTTTCCCAACCTTGCTTCAACCAGTTACAGAAATATTTTCGTTGAGGGACAGCCCCTATCCGTTGTTAAAGGTTATAAATATTTAGGAGTTGATCCCAATACAGGACTATACACCTTTAACGATATCAATGGAGACGGCATTTTGAACACGGCTAATGATTATCAGGTATTAGGTAATCTTAACCCAAAGTTCTATGGTGGCTTGACAAATTCTATAAGGTTCAGACAGTTTCAATTGGATTTCCTATTTGAATTTAAAAAACAAAAAGGGAGAAATTATTTGGCACAAATATATAACAGCTTTCCAGGTACAGTTGCAAACCAACCTGTTGTGGTGCTAAACAGATGGCAACCTGGAGGCAATCAATTAGACATTCAAAAATATACAGCTGGTTCTAACTCTTTAGCAATTGTTGCAGCAAATACACAATTGAACAATTCTGACGGCATTTATGGGGATGCATCCTATATCAGGCTTAAAAATACTTCGTTCGCGTATAACCTGCCGGAACCCCTAATTCATAAACTTAAATCATCTTCCGGGAGGATTTATATCAACGGGCAAAACTTGTTAACGATCACCAAGTTTCAAGGCCTCGACCCTGAAACTCAGGATTTTTATGTGTTACCACCACTTAGAACTATAGTGGCTGGTGTTCAATTAACTTTTTAAACAGGATTATGAAAGCATTTAATATAAAACCAAAATCTCTCTTTTGTGGATTTTTCCTCTTAGCTACAATTTCGATGCAAAGCGCATGTAAGAAATTTGTCGCAATCGCTCCCCCCGTAAGTGCAATCGAAAATTCTGTAGTATTTGCGAATGATGGGGCCGCAGTATCGGCAGCTTTGGGAGTTTATGCAAACATGGGGCTTTCCAACCTCTATTTGGCATCTGGTGGGAGTACTTTATATCCATCTTTGAGTGCTGATGAACTTGTCTATACGTCTACAAATACTGAATTATTGTCTTTTCAGAACAACTCAATTATACCGAATAACGGAACCGGAATTTTTACGAGATTGTGGGTGCCAGCTTATCAAAATATCTACAGTGCAAATGCAGTTATGGAAGGTATTAACCAATCAACTTCAGTTACACAATCGGTAAAAAACCAACTTGAAGGTGAAATGCTCGTCGTTCGTGCTTTGAATTATTTTTATCTCGTGAATTTATTTGGCGACGTCCCATTGGAATTGTCAACGGACTACCAAACTAATGCTGTTATGGCACGTACCCCGGTTGCAGAAATTTACAATCAGTTAATCAGCGATATGCAGGTGGCCAAAGGCCTGCTGCTTGATACTTATCCATCTGAATTGCGAGCCCGGCCCAATAAATGGACTGCTACTGCCTTACTAGCCCGACTTTACCTCTACAAAAATGACTGGCAGAGTGCGCTCGATCAATCAACAGAGGTGCTCAACTCAAATCAGTACATATTGGAATCAGATCTGGATAATGTATTTCTCACTACATCAAAGGAAGTTATCTGGCAGCTAGCCAATGACTATCATAACACAGGAGAGGGGTCAGCTTTTATTCCATCTTCAGATACATCCAGACCCAGCTATGCTTTAAACGGAAATTTGTTGACCGCTTTTGACTTGGACGATCAGCGTAAAACAAAATGGTTGAAGAAGAATACAGTTGGAGGGCAAGAATATTATTATCCTTCTAAATATAAAAATCGTTCGTCTACACCTATTACCGAATATGAAGTGATTCTAAGGTTAGCTGAACAGTATTTGATTCGTGCAGAAGCAAGGGCACATTTAAATGATATCAGCGGTGGGCTGGAAGATGTAAATATTGTCAGACTAAGAGCAACGGCTGGCCTTAGTCATGCAGTTGCTATTGATCAATTAGATTTATTAATAGTGATTTCCAAAGAAAGGCAGACGGAACTATTTTGTGAATGGGGTAACCGATTTTTCGACCTAAAAAGGACTGGAAAAGCAGATGACATATTAGGTGTCAGTAAAGCACCAAACTGGCGTTCAACGGATGCATTATATCCAATACCATTAGGGGAATTGGAAAAAAATCCTTTTCTCATACAGAATAAAGGTTATTAAAGTCAAAAATCACATAGGACATGATCCTATGTGATTTTTCAACATTCTAATAAGCTATATCGAGCTCAATTAGATTTTTTTACCCTTGTAATTCCTGTTGCAGTTGTTGGAAAGCTTGATATGGGGTTGTTGAAGCCCCTTACACAATCGGCATCCTCTCCAGGATCACAAGGAAGGTTAGTTGTAGCATAAGCCGCAGTTCTGGTGACACCCCCATAAGCTTGAGAGCCTGCGACTATCTCACCACTATCGTTTACTGTATACCAGTAATATACAGGGTCTTGTTTTTTAAGCTTCTTCTCCACCGCCCCTTTCTTTTCAGTGGGTGCTTTGTCTTTTTTGTCATCAGTTAATGTACGAGCCATTACAGCGGCTGTACCGATGAAGAACATAAGTAACAGGGCTAACAAGAACCCTGATCTATTTTTGAAAATTTTTGCTATAGTAGCCATAATCGTATTGTTAAAGTTTATAATAAAAGAGCATCATGTTTCCTAATGATACCCTGCCGTTAATCAGGTGGTGGCAAAACCAAAATGGCTGTCTAATATGATGGCCGTTTTATGATTTATAAGAGGATTTGCGTTATATCTCATTCCTGGTAAGCTTATTTTTCGCCGTAACGCTGGAATAGTGCAAACTTTCGGTCGTGAGCTATTCTGTTAACAGTTCTCTTTCGGGCGTAAGGACAATTGAACATAGTCCGCATCGATATAGTAACATACCATATCTGATTTGACAGGTAGGAATTTATGAAACGGATGAACAGCAATACCATATAGGCAAGCATGACCGTTAAGGATACGATCCTGGCAATGTCCATTATTTTCGCTGCATCTACAATTTTCATCTTCTTTACCTGTTTTATTCATTGTTCTTAAACACCAGCATGGCGACCTTGGCACCACCTGCCCTCATTGTTTGCACTTTAAGGTTGTAACCAACTTCCCTGTAACAGATCCGCCTTGCTCTTGCCAGTATCGACCGGGATCATTTGCGGATAACAGCTTTAGTTTCTGGGACTGCTATCCCGTATCTGTTACTTTGCCATCAGCACGGCACTACCCATTCTTTTCTATATCTTCTTTTTCTGTTATTATTAATTATCTACGCATGGCGGCATCGGCAGTGCAAAAAACAGGACATAAACAGATAACAGGACTAAACAGGCGACTATGTCCGTTAACGTCAGTTCAAACCGATAGGTATGGATGAATTTTATACTTTTCACTGCTCGTTCTTTCAGGCCGTTAAAAATATCTTCAATGGTTTGGGCTAACGCTTCGAGCCATTTGTATTCGGTGGATTTTACTACAGTATTCATAAGCATTCTTTTTATTGAACTGAATTTGAATGGATTAACTGAAGTAAATTTCGGTACTGAAACTATCATATTCATGCAAAAATGGTTTCATTTTTCGCTTGTTTTTAGCACGGTTTTGATAGTTTTGCTTTGAAAACAGTCATTAAATGGTCTCCCGGCCACTTCTAGGTGAGTGATTATAGTGCTTTTTATATACAAAAGTAAAATGTGCATGCCGTTTAAAACCGGCTTTAAGGCCGATTTCCTTAATAGATAATGTCGTTTTTTGTAATAAATCATGTGCGTAACCCACCCGCAAAACCTCAATATAATCGTGAATGGTATATTTCAGTTCTCCGAGAAAAGCATGGCGGATGGTGCGTTCAGTAAAGGGAATCTTCTCTAAAAATTTCGAAATGTTATCTGCATTACGCTCCGTAAAATGACTATTAAGGTGAGACTTTAACTCCGAAACGACATCTTGTAGGCTAACACTTTTAATACCCGATACAAGCATCTGGTGATATTCTTCAAAAAGCCCCATGCAGTTATCAGTTATACCAACCTCCAGATTACGGGCCGAAAAAGGATTTATTTTGTAAAGCTCACGCAGAAATCCACGCATTTCTTTTGTAATGGGATATTGGGGCAGATGTTGGTACAGATCTTTTTTTTGCTCAAACCCTGCCATGAAGTCTGCAAAGTGGGAATAAGTCTCCAGATGGTTTTTTAGCCAGCCGGGTCGGGTTGAAATGTACAACATACGGTGGATTCCTTTCGGGAACTGTGCAAAATATTCTCCTGTATTATTGTAGGTGGGATAGCAAACCCCTTTTTTTGCGTCAGATATTAATCTGCCGTCTGATGTGCTAAAACTTACATTTCCGTCCAGCATAAAGAAAAGGAACAAAGCTGGGTCTTTAATTAAGTAACTCATGTTCAGCTTTTCCGTAAGTCTAATCTCAATTATTTCAATGTAAAACAAGTAATGGCTAAATCGCTGCGAGTAAATGCTACCCTCTTTAAAGCGTACCAGTTCCCCTTCACCATAGTTTACCTTATAGCGTACTTTTTTAAGAAAGCTATGACTGACCCTGTTAATAATCCGGAGCGGTGATCTGAACCGCAGTTCAATTGGCCTTTGCATATTCTGTCCCATCTCATACAACTTTAGAGGCCTGGATTTTTAACCATACATATAGGTAAAAAACAAGAGTCGTATGCCAGGGCGAATTTCCTAAGATCCAGCCTTTCTTAAATTCTGTTTTTACAAAGAGATTTTTGAGCATTTCGACGGAATCATTAGTAGCTGTATTAAAGGATTCCATTTTTTTTATAAGGGCTTTCATATTGTAGGTAAATGTGATAAAAGCCACAATTAACAAAGATTTAACGATTAATTTACCTGACACTTTTTAAAAGAAAAGTGTCACATTGAGCTGAAATCTGGCGTGATCTTGGAAAGAAATAGGTTTTTACCTGACATAAAATAATTTCTTTTTTATAGCCAATTTGGTGATATTTACGTTTGATTACATATTTATCCCTGCGAAGCTGCATTTTTTTCTATGTCAACATCCTAATAATGCTCGTATCTGAAGGGACGATTTTAGAAAAAGGAGCCCATTATGATCGAGGTACTTACCAGACTACAGACATGTGCCAACGCTTTTGGGGAATTGCAAGATTTCCGTTTGAAAGACAGTGAATATGCTGAAAAAGAAAATGGACTAAAAGACTCATGGAGTGCTTTTAGTGAAAGATTACAGCAGCGCATCGGTGAGCAGGATACAGAAGAGAAACTCTCTGTTTTCATTAAAATAACCCAGGACCGTTTAACCAAATTCGCTGATCAGGTTTTTGAATATTACAAGGGTGTTGAAGGATCAACGAGCGAGTTAGAAGTTCGGATGAAGAAACTTTTTAAGGATATTGAAAATGAAGTGGTCAGGGTTCTGGAGTTTCTCAAAGTAAATTTCTCCAAAAGCTTTAATTTTTACGGAACAGTTCCCCGCTGGGTCTTTTATGTCAATATGGATATGCTGTCAAAAAGAAGCCAGATCATTTCAGGCTTAGAAAGTAAGGCCATTAACAAGGATTTGATCCTGGTCATAAAGGATTTTCTTGACCTTTTCCAGGAAGCTGAAGCCTATAATGCCAAAAACTGGCACCAGTATATTTATTTTACAAGAATGGTTAATAGATTGTGCCGCTTTGTAGAATCGCCCGACACAGAAGAGGATATGATTAGGTTAATTAAACTGCTGATAGGCTATAACTTTAATCCATTGACTTTTTATGAATTTATGCTGGAGTTTGCTTCAGGAGTTGTAGATCAGCATGCACCTTATGAAGAGCAGGAAATAGAATTGCTTCACCTGCTCAAAATAATTGAGAATATCCGTCCTGAAATTAATAAAGGATACAAACCTGAAGTTCAGCTAATAAGTGAATCTGTTAGCGGCTCCATCCGGCGGGAGCTGGAACTGATCGCAAAAATGAAAGAAGTTCAGGCTCCGGCCATCCTTAACGGATCTGCAAGTAAAAATTCATGGTATTATTTTGAGGTTGCTTCAAGTATAGAAGAACTGATCTTTTTAATGAAGGTGATGATTGGAGTTCGTTTCATGAAAACGGATTCCAATGCGAATTTATACAGGTTTATACAACATCACATAAGAACAGACCGAACTGCGGGCGCTTCAACTCAATACATGAGGAATATATTTTCACCCAGCTGGATTTTTTCTCAAAAAGTAATCCGAAAAGTACGTGCCTGGCTAATGTTGATGGTCACTTATATTGACACACATTTTGCGGATCAGTTCAAAGTCTTTTTCCTTATTTGGTTTCTAGGAGATCAAGCAACTTTCGGCCTTTTAGTAGCCTAACCAGTTCATTAAACCAGCTGTAGCAAAAGCCTTCTCTCTTCAATAGCTTTCCCCAACCTACATCTGTAATGTCTCTTAATGTTGAAAAACCCAGTTCGGCACTTTTGCTTTTAAAATAGTCACTAACTGGTAACTTGTCAATGAACAAGTCAATAAACCCTTCATTGTTTTGTGTTTTATTATCTGGCATAACATAGAAGAAGCATTAACCTTATTAATTTTTTTATATATCCTTGAAATTATGAGGGATTATGCTCAAAGTACTGCTCAAGCGTGTTCTGCTGTAGCATTTACTGCCATAAAAATATGCTCCCTTTTATTTTCAGCATAAACTGCTGTGCCTGGGATTCCTTTTAATTCGCTGATTATTATCAAATGTAATTATCATCTGCTAAATAAAAACAACTAAAATAAAAAAAATCACAACCCTAAAATGTAACTTAAAAACACAGCTGGATGCCTTGCTAGTGCTTTTTTTTTGCGAATGTGACAGATTGCATATGTCAGGTATGTCACTTTTTTTGAATTATAAATCATAGCAAATTGTCAATTATTTACCTAAAAACAAGCGTTATGATCAAAGAAATTGCAGAAAGCCATTACAAAGATGTACGTGAGGCATTAGAGAAAATCGATTCGTCCGACCAGAGTATGGTTGCACAAAGAAAAGCCAGGGTGGAGACGACTTCACAATATCTTATAGGATTAAAAGAGAAAGTGCTTGATTATTCCTTTAGCTCTATTGATGAGGAAGTTGGTTTTTTTAAGGAGATCAAACCTAAATTCAGTTGCCTTTTAATATTTTACAGTGACGTCGAGCGTATAGAAATGGACAAACCCGAAGGCGGGGTATCTCATCTGAAGGGTTACTATGAAAATGAACTTAAGGGAATTAAGCGTTTTTTCGATGTGAACAGGCAAATTTATGCTTACTACAGATCAGAAGATGATTATCTGGACACCCAGTTATTTGTTCGGGGCGTGACAGACCCGCCAAGATGGTTGTGTAAACTTCGTATCGATCAGGATGAAAGGTTTTCTGCTGCTGGCGATTATATGTTCGCAAGGATAATGGCCAATGAACAGATCGCCCGATACCTTGAAAACGCTATTTCAGGACTTGAATTTCATCCTTTTACAGAAGATGAGATTGAAACCAACTGGACAGGGGAAACCATCAATCTACTGGAAGTCGCTTATGGCATCTACTGCACAGCGCAGGTCAATCATGGCAAGATCGGAATTGGTGAGCTGGTGAGAAAACTCGAAAAGGTTTTTAATGTAAGCATTGGTAGACCATACAGGCGGTTCTCAGAAATCAAACTCCGCAAGCGACTGAGCAAAACAAAATATTTAGATGAAATGGTTACGGCCGTCAATAAAAAGATTGACGACGAAGATGCCTATGATCCAAATGATAAGAAAAACCGTGCTTGAAACCCTAAAATCCTCTCCTGTAACTGGTTTATTTATGACACCTACCCAAGTGGTTGTCAATTAAAAATTCGTCAGCTGCCAAACTTTGCTTTTGAACCCGGCGCAATGCAGCATCGGGCAAAAGTAAAGTATTATGTTACAACAATTCTCATGGCAACAGTTCCTTGTTGCAATCGCCGTACTCACGCTGATCTGGTACGTTGCGTTAATCCTGCTCTTTTACAGAAAAGAGCTGAAAGCCATTCTTAAGGGCAAGCCGCCCGAAGACCTCACAAATAAACCTCTACCTCATCATTGGGAGGAGAAAGTAGATGAACTTCCTGCTGATGCCGAAGATGAACTGATGGGAAAATCCAAAATGCCGGAAGGTGTATCTGTAATCGACATGGAAGAACTCCAGTTTTCCGAGCCTGATGACAAGACTGAAAAACTTGGACTGGTCTCCGATGTCATCGAAGAGATCAAGCTGATTTTCAAAATTCTTGGTCAGGAGGACGGCAACAAACAGGACTTCCTGAAATTAATCGCAGAGGTTAAAAACAGGTATCCTAAAATCGCATCAAGCTCCAGCTTGCCACAGATCAATGACTTTATTCTGTCCAACGCCTCTTTTGCGCTATCTCCCGAAGAGCTGGAAGACCTCTGGTAAGTCTGCTCCGCTCAAATTCATTCTTTTCACTTTAAAAATTGACCCATGAAAAATCAATTCATCAATCCAAAAAAACAACTCATCGGAAAATGGCTTTTGACTGCTTTCACCGCTTGCACCTATCATATTTTATCAATAACTGTCGCCAGGGCCCAAAATGGGAATGGTGAGGCTGGTATTCAAAAAGCCGCAGACGAAGTTGCAGGATACTTTGATACTGGTTGTACGCTAATGTATGCTATCGGTGCAGTAATGGGCATCATAGGCGCTGTCAAAGTCTTCAATAAATGGAATGCCGGAGAGCCCGATACGTCTAAAGTAGCTTCCTCATGGTTTGGTTCCTGCATTTTCCTTGTGATCGTAGCGACCGTTTTGAAATCATTTTTCGGGGTTTAGTTATGGCAAGCATCTATCAGATCAATAAAGGGGTGAGTAAACCGATCATGTTCAAAGGGCTGAAATCGCAGTATATCGCTTATTTGGCAATCAGTCTGTTGCTCCTGCTATTGATGTTTGCAATCGGCTACGTTGCAGGTTTAAGCGTCTACTTATTAGTACCGACCATTATTGTACTTGGCACTGCAATTTTCTTTGTTGTGTTCCGTTTGAGCCACCGTTTCGGCGAACACGGCCTGATGAAATACTTCGCAAAGCGCAGCCTCCCTCATCATTTAAAATTCTGTTCCAGACGGCTATTTACCCAATTAAAGCATAAACATTATGATCGAAGCAACTAAAATATTGCCCATCTACAAGGTGGAACACAATTGCATTCTTTCTATGGCTGGAGATATAACCATTGTCTACAATGCAACCCTGCCGGAAATATTCACATTATCAGAAAGTGATTACGAAACCTTTCATCAGGCTTGGGTCAGGGCGATTAAGTTATTGCCTCAACATAGCATATTTCACAAACAGGATTGGTTTATCGCATCCAAACACATAGGTGACTTTTACAGCAGCAATCAAAGTTTTCTTTCCCGCTCAAGTGAGCAATTCTTTAACGAAAGGCCATTTTTAGATCACGAGTGTTTCATTTATTTAACCAAAAAGCCAGCGGGCAGAAAACTATCTACATCGGCCTACAGTAACATTTGCCGTAAATCCATTGCACCCACGCAGACCATTGATCCCCGCCTTTTTCAGGAGTTTTCGGATGCCGCAGGACAATTTGAACGCATTCTTACCGACAGTGGTTTATGTGCTTTAGAGAGACTAACGGACGATGACCTTTCAGGAACAGCAAATAAGCCTGGAATCATTGAGCGTTATTGTTTCTTGCTTGGGCGTGATCAAATGCCGATGATCAGAGATGTTCACATTCAGAATGGTATTCAGGTTGGGGATAAAAAAGTGGAGTTATATGCGCTTGCGGACGCCGATGATCTGCCTGCCTTAGTTGGAAGCCGGATCAATTATGATAAATACAGTACGGACAGAACTAAGTTCAGTATTGGCTTCGCCAGCCCCTTGGGTGCCCTGCTGGGTTGTAACCATATCCTTAACCAATATGTTTTTATCGATGATGCCCAACAGACCATAAAAAGATTGGAAGCCAAGAAATTGCGCTTGCAATCCTTATCAGCCTATTCCCGTGAAAATGCCACCAACCGTGATGCCACCAACGATTTCTTAAACGAGGCGCTCGGTTCGGGTAAATTGCCAGTCAAGGCACACTTTAATGTGCTGGCATGGTCTGATGATCCTACTAAAACAGCAGATTTAAAAAATCTGGTTGGTTCAGCTATGGCGCAAATGGATGCGGTTGCCAAACAGGAAACTGATGGGCAGGCACAAATCTGGTTCGCAGGGTTGCCGGGCAATGAAGCTGACTTTCCCATGAATGACACTTTTGATACTTTTTTGGAACAGTCAACCTGCTTTTTTAATCTGGAAACCAATTACCGTTCTTCCATCAGTCCTTTTGGTATCCGGTTCGGCGACAGGTTAAGCGGCAGGCCGGTTCATGTGGACATCTCTGACGAGCCGATCCGTCTGGGGTACACCACCAACCGCAACAAGTTCATTATCGGCCCGAGTGGTTCAGGTAAAAGTTTCACCACCAATCACATGATGCGGAGTTACTATGAGCAAGGCGCCCATGCGGTAATTGTAGACATTGGTCACAGCTATAAAGGGCTTTGTGATCTTGTGGGCGGTTATTATTTTACATATTCCGAAAAATCCCCCATTAAGTTCAATCCCTTTTTCATCACGGATGGTGATGTGCTGGACACCGAAAAAAAGGAAAGTATCAAAACCCTGCTCCTGGCACTCTGGAAGAAAGACGATGAACCTTTTACCCGTTCTGAATACGTTGCATTATCCAATGCGCTGACTTTATATTATCAGTATTTGGAGGAACATGGGGAAATATTCCCCTGCTTCAACACATTCTATGACTTTTTGGTGGAGGTGTACCTGAAAGTCCTGGAGGACGGAAAAGTGAAAGAAAAGGATTTCGACATTGCCAATTTCCTATACGTTTTAAATCCTTATTACAGAGGCGGGGAATACGATTATTTACTGAACGCAACAGAAAACCTTGACCTTTTGAATGAACGGTTTATTGTCTTTGAGCTGGATGCGGTGAAGGATCATCCCATTTTATTTCCGGTGGTGACCATCATCATTATGGAGGTGTTTATCAGCAAAATGCGCAAGTTGAAAGGCATCCGCAAAGTAATTTTATTGGAAGAAGCCTGGAAAGCGATCGCCAAGGAGGGCATGGCAGAATACCTGAAGTACCTCTTTAAAACAGTTCGTAAATTCTTTGGCGAGGCGATTGTCGTGACACAGGAAATTGAGGACATCATCTCTTCTCCCATCGTTAAGCAGGCCATTATCAATAATTCAGACTGCAAAATCCTTTTAGACCAGAGTAAATACCAGAGCAAATTTGATGCGATACAGGAACTTTTGGGATTAACCGACAAGGAAAAAGCGCAAGTCTTATCCATGAACAAGGCCAACGATCCCAATAGAAAATACAAAGAAGTATTTATTTCCTTGGGCGGACAATACAGCAAAGTTTACCGTACCGAGGTTAGTCTTGAGGAATATTTGTGCTACACCACCGAAGAGAGCGAGAAAATGCAGGTACAGGCTTATGCAAAAAAACACGGCAGTATGCGCAAAGGTATCACTGTACTTGCACAGGAATTAAAAACAAAAAAATAGCCTTATGAAAATACTCAGCATTTTATTGGTGTTCTCAATAATGATTGCTTGCACTAGTAACGACACAAGGTCTTTTATCCCTGGAACGTATGTGAATACGACAGTCAGTTCAAAAAGTAAAGCAAGTGATACCCTGATTATTGAATTCACAGGTGAAAGCAATAATTACCTCGTCCATAGAAAAACTGGATATCACCTCATTTCTGCTCAAAGAATTGGAAAAAGAAAATATGCCAGCGAAGAGTGGAAAGCTATTTATGACAGTGGTACCAGAACGCTCAAGGTAGCTATCGTGGGTAAAATTATCACATTTTATCCTGCATCCGCCAAACTCAATATTGGTGAAAGGGAATATCGAAAACTCCAAAAGCACTGAGCTAAGACCTTGGACTACAACTTTAAAATTAATTAATCATATCGATATGAATAGTAGCAAACTCACCGGAGTATGGCCATACTCCGGTAAAATCAAGAATCTTATGAAAAAGTACATGGTCATCCTGCCGGTCAGCACCATGACGCTTTTTGTTGCATTGCCCACTGGGGCAAATGCACAAATTGCTGTTGTTGAGGTGATTAAAGCCGGAGTAAAAAAAGTAATCAAAGCAGTAGACCTGAAAATACAGCGCCTGCAGAACCAAACGATCTGGTTACAGAATGCCCAAAAGGTATTGGAAAACCAATTGTCCAAATTAAAACTTACTGAGATCGCCGACTGGACACAGCGGCAGAAAAACTTGTATAGCGAATACTATGATGAGCTCTGGAAAATTAAGTCCTCCATCGCCTATTATAAACGCATCAAGGATCTTACTGCCAAACAGATTGCTATAGTTGACCAGTACAAATGGGCGATTAACCTATTCCGGCAGGACAAACATTTTAATGCCGAGGAGCTGGACTATATGGAAAAAATCTATTCCGGCATTTTGCAGGAGAGCATCAAAAACCTTGACCAGGTCCTGCTGGTTTTAAGTTCCTTCAAAACCCAAATGAGTGATGCGGAAAGACTGGTAATGATCAACAAAGCTGCCGATCAGATGGATGTCAATTATGCAGACCTCAAAAAATTCAACAGTCAAAATATTTCCACAAGCATCCAAAGATCTAAATCACTGGATGAAACAGCTAAACTCAAAGAAATCTATGGAATCGAAGAATAAGATCAGCAAAATGGCTGTTTTGGTCTGCTTGTTAATGGCATTCACCTGTCAGCTTATCCATGGGCAAACTTTTGGGGAATACTTTATCCAGAAGAAAACCCAGAAAAAATACCTGCTCCAGCAGATCGCCGCTTTGCAGGTATATATCGGGTATGCGAAAAAAGGCTATGATATTGCAAATTCCGGCCTTCAGGGTATAAAAGAAATTACCGGTGGGGAGTTTGGTTTGCATACCGCCTACATCACTTCTTTAAAAGCTGTCAGCCCGCTGATCCGCAACAATATCAAGGTAGGGGAGATCATCGAAACCCAGCTCAATATCACCAGGGCATTTGGATCGGTCAAATCAAGCGAATCGCTATCCTTATCCAATCAATTGTACATTCTTGATGTGCGTGAAAAAGTGATGGAGGAATGCGCAAAAGACTTAGAGGAATTATTGCTGGTGATTACTTCTGGTAAAGTGGAGATGAGCGAAAAGGAGCGCGTCAGGCGGCTTGACCGCATTTATAGTTCAATGACCGACAAGTATGGATTTACGATAGATTTTGCCGGGCAGGTCATGGCGCTGATCAGTCAGAGAGCGAAAGAGCAGGATTTAATTAACCGTTTAACAAAAAGCTATGAAAACTATTAAGCTCATCCCATATATGATCATGCTTTTGATGATCACAGCGATGATGCAAGTCAGGGCACAATCTACTGAAGTGCAGCAACTGCTTTTGAATGTCGAAAAGTTAAGCCAGATGAAGAACATTCTGCAGGATATGAAAAAAGGGTACACCATTGTTGCTGGAGGATACAATGCCATCAGGGATATTTCTCAGGGAAATTTCTCCCTCCATGAAGTTTTTCTGGACGGTCTGATGCTTGTCAGTCCCGAAGTTAAAAAATATAGGCGTGTGGCCGATATTATATCCTATCAAAAACGAATTGTGTCCGAATATAAGTCGGCATTCAACAACTTTAAAGCCGCTGGTAATTTTAATCCCACGGAAGTTGATTATCTGGGCAGGGTCTACAGACAGCTGTTTGATCAAAGTGTAGATAACCTCGATCAATTGTTAATGATTATGACTTCATCCCAACTAAGGATGAGCGATGAAGAACGCCTAAGCGCCATTGACCAGATTTTTGAAGACACGCAGGATAAGCTCATGTTCTTAAGGAGCTTTAACAGTGAAGCCCTAACGCTCAGCTTGCAACGGGAGAAACACAGCGCAGATATTAAACAGAGTTTAAGCCTATATCCCTAATTCCTACAGTTATGAGAACAAAAAAAATAAGCATACCACTTCTGATGGTAACCGCCTTAATGCTGTTTCCATTGCTGGGTATGGCAAGAGACTTTTCCCAGGAGGTAAAAGGGTTGCAATCTGTTTTGGACAACGTATACGAGGAAATGATACCACTTTGCAAAGACCTGATCTCGGTGGCAATGGGCATAGCAGGCTTTGGTGCGCTATGGTATATTAGCAGCCGGGTCTGGGGCAACATTGCCCGTGCCGAACCCATCGACTTTTACCCCTTATTGCGCCCCTTTGCCTTGGGACTGGCAATTATGTTTTTTCCAGCCGTTCTTGGGGTAATGAATGGTGTGCTCAAGCCCACCGTGATCGGCACCAATGCTATGGTGAAAGACAGCGATAAGGCCATCAAGGCCCTGCTTTTACAAAAAGAATTAGAACTGAAAAAGACTCAGAAATGGAAGGCTCTGGTAGGGGAGGACGGAACAGGGGATAGGAAGGAGTGGTACAAATACACCCATCCAGAGGATAAAACTGGCAGTAAGGAAGCCTGGTATGAGGCCATAGGCAATAACATCCTGTTTTGGGCAGATAAACAAGATTACAAAATGAGGCAGGGCTTTAAAAAGTTTTTAAGTGAAGTGCTTCAGTTAGGCTATTACGCCGCTTCTTTATGTATCAATACGGTTCGTACTTTCTTTTTGATTGTCCTGGCCATCCTTGGACCCTTAGTTTTTGGGTTTGCTGTGTTTGATGGTCTGCAACACACCCTTTCGGTCTGGATCGCAAGGTATATCAATACCTACTTGTGGCTTCCGATTGCCAATATCTTTGGGGCAATTTTGGGTAAGATACAGCAGAACATGATCAAGCTTGATATCAGTGAGGCACAGCAAACTGGCGACACCTTTTTCAGTTCCGAAGATACCGCATACCTGATATTTATGATTATCGGAATTTTCGGTTATTTCTGTGTGCCTAATGTCGCCAATGCCATTATACATGCAGGTGGGGGTAATTCGTTGCTGAACAAAGTCAACGCTATGGTGGGAATGGCAGGGGGTGCCGGGCAAAAGGTAGGTGCTAAAAGTATAGCCGGTGCACAGGCTGGTGCAGGGATGATCGTAGACAGGTTTGATGATGCCCGGCGAAACCTTGATAAGAATATGGCAGAAGCATCAGGTCAGGATTATTTCAAAGACAAGCTTTCCGGAAAACCGAGTTAGCATTTTCACCCATTAAACACGATTATTATGTTCACACAATTTAGAAATATTGATTCAGCTTTTAAGCACATCAAGACCTTCAGCATTTTTCTGATCATTGCGGCAGTTTCCATTTCTTGTTTTTCAATTTTCTATAGTGTCAGGGTCATTGAAAAAGCAGGAAACAGGATTTACATCCTTTATAATGGCAAGGTACTGGAAGCATTTGCTTCAGACAAGAAAAGCAATATTCCCGTGGAGTTAAGGGATCATATCAAAACTTTCCATCAGCTTTTCTTTAACCTGAACCCGGACGATAAGGCAATCAGGGCAAGCGTAGGCAAGGCTTTGTACCTTTCAGATGAATCGGCAAAAAAACAATACGACAATCTTCGGGAATCGGGATATTATAACAATATGATTTCCGCCAATATTGCTAAGGAAGTTCAGCTGGATAGCATACAGTTAAATATTGAGCAGTATCCATACCAGTTTACCTACTACGGGACCGAAAAGTTGGTCAGGTCTAGCAGTACCGTTTTCCGTAAGCTCGTCACCCAGGGGTATGTCTATGATCTCAAAGAGCAGACTGACGAGAACCCCCACGGATTTATTATCCGCAATTGGGAAATATTAGAAAATCAGGATTTACCCCCTAAACCATAGGCCATGAGATTTTTCAGCAAATCACCAGAAAGAAATGAGGGGAATACATTTTCAGATCAGCTCTCTCAAAAAGTAAACAGGCAGGGGCAAAAGCTCGCCAATCATTTAAACAGAAGGCTTAACTCACTTAATGGCAAAACATTGCTTTTTCTGCTTGTCCTTTTTTGCCTGCTGTACGGGACTTACTGCCTGCGGCTGATCATCAGCGTATTTAATTAATTATTCATTTCAAAATACCAAGACATGGAAACTAAAAATAGAATTGACAAGAGGAAAATCCTGTTGTTGCTCCCTGCGGTCATCGTGCCTTTGCTTGCACTGGGCTTTAACCTGTTGGGAAGTGGACAAGGAGATCACCTGTCCGGTAAGCAAAACATAAAAACTGGGATCAATCAAAACCTGCCCGATGCCGCATTTAAAAAAGATCAGCCAAAAGAAAAAATAGACTATTACGATCAGGCGGATAAAGATTCGATCAGCAGAAAAGCTGGCAGCATTGAAGAGGTGGCAAAAAATCTTGGATTTAATAACCAGATGGAAGAACCTCAAACCAGAGAGATCAATGCGAAATTGGAAGCCTTGAACAGGGAGATCAATAAACCAATAGAACCGGCAGCTTACAGAAAGGGCAATTCTCCGGTAAATCATCAACCCTCATCCATAAAAAGTGACGTGGACAGGCTCGAAGCGCTCATGAAAACCATGCAGGAAGATAAAACCGAAGATCCAGAGATGCAACAGCTAAACGGATTGATGCAAAGTATTCTGGACATTCAGCATCCAGAACGCCTACAGCAAAAATATAAAGAGCAACAAACCCTCAGCACTGACAGCCAGTTCAGGGCTATCCCCGCCACACTTGCTGAAAGCAAGAAAGTGGTACATGGCGCTACGGTCAAACTCATTTTGCAGGATACCTTACAGATTAAAGGCATGCTGATCCCCAAGGGGCATCACCTTTATGGCGCCTGCAAAATTGTAAACCAGCGCTTATTGCTGGACATTAAACAGATCCGCTTGGGTACCTCTATCATTCCGGTTGACCTTTCGGTATACAGCCTGGATGGAATGCTCGGCATTGAAGCTCCTGAAGCCATGTTGACCGATGCGGTGAACAGCGGTACAAATCAGGCCGTTCGGGACGTCGGTTTAATAGGCATTGATCAGACCTTAGCTACCCAGGTTGCAGGTGCTGGAATTGACGCTGCAAAGAATCTAATGAGCAGGAAATTAAGAAAGGTAAAAGTCAAAATACATGCGGGCCGTTCAATTCTGTTGCGTAATAACCAATTAAAGCAGCGTTAACATGGTAGGACAGGTCAATAGAGCAAAACAGCTCTGGGGAAATTGGGAGCATCAGGAAAAACAGATTGAAAGTCTCGCTGGAATGACCAATGACAGGAACTCAATGAAATATAAGTATGACTTTTTAAGCAAAGGTTTGTCCCGCTTATCTGTTAACCCTACGGAAAACGAAAAGCTTTTTATGCAAGCGATTAAAACGGTCACTGTCAAACTGCAAAAGCAACTGTACCCCAATCCTTTGGTCAGGATGTTGCACCGTTTGAAAGTATTTATTGTCGATAAGCCTGCTCATCTGGAGCAGTTCAACCGGAACAAGAGCGAAAATCTTCAGGCGCTCAATAGGCAGCTTAAATCAGCAGGACTTCATCATTTTGTAGATAACCTGCAAAATAAGCTTGACTATGAAAGCCCTGTAATTGAACTAAGATCGTTGAGTGGCCTGAATAACAATAATAAAATTGAGGTGAATGTCAATCTGGAAAAGAGCAAGCTGGGAAGCTATGCGTTCAATGGTTATGATATCGCGCTCACTAAAGAAAACGGGGAAAAGATAAGCTACACTTTCGCTGCTGAAAGTAAGATTACGCTAACTGAAGCCGTAAATCTTTTACAGGGCAGGCCGGTATATAAAAGTTATGAAAACGCAGATGGCTCCCATGCTCAAAGATGGATACAGCTTAACAGGCAACAGGAAAATGTTTCAAAACCCCAGTTACTCATCTATCCACCAAACTATGATTACAATTTAAAACAGGTATTGATGGACATGGGAACACAGCTGGAATTTTACACTGTGGCCAACGATTCCATTCGACGTGGACTTGAAGCAGGTAACCGGGTAGAATTTCAGATCAACGGAAACGGTAGGTACAGCGTGACCGCTGATCCTGCTGCAAGAAAGGTGGAGTTTTTCGATGCGGAAAGAAAGCCGATAAGCATAGTCTCATTAAAAAGGATTATTCACCCTGTAAAGCAGCATAAAAACAAGGAAACAAATATGATTCAACAAAAGGAAATTCAGCAGGATAATCAAATGAGAATTATACGTTGAAGCAATTTTTAACCTAAAAATATAAGATATGAGTACGATTAATTTAAACAATCTCCAAGACCGCAAAGCGGATATGAAAGATCTTGGTGCCAGTGAAGAATCCATTAAAACAATGGAAGAAAACATGAGGAAGGGTTTACTGAATTTTACAGTACGGGAAACAAAGCCAGCTACAAATGGCCATGTGGACATTACCTACCCCTTTAAGCGTTCAGAACAATCTGACAATTATTACATGTCTAAGTTTACTGTTGAACATCACAAAATTAAACCTCTGGAGGAAGGCCAATCCTACTTTATTATCACTCCAAAAGGGGAAGGTAAGAACGATGTTAAAAAGTTCAACCATCCTGTAGACGCCATAGAACAGTTTAAAAAAAGAGAAGGCACCGCTGAACTGGCTATTGGCAAAGATTTGGAACATAAAACTATCCTGGCGAATATGGAAAAGGGAGAAGTGAATTTTGTATCCAGAGACTTTCGGAGTGCCTTTTATGGTAAACCTATTGAACAGACCTTTTTTACCGAGCAAGGCAAAGGCTTTACTGTCCCTCAAGCCGCCAATTTGGTTCAAGGCCGATCAGTTTACCGTGATGACCTGCTAGACCATAAAAGCGGAAGCATTTTTAAAGCTTGGGTCGGCTTGGATATGGATAGCGGTAAGACTGGCCTGAATTTCAAATTGTCTATACATCGAGATCCCGAGTACGGATTTGATTTGTCAAAAGTGATCAGCGACTATAATATTAAAGGCATGGATAAGCCAGAAAATAAGGAACAATTGGAAACTGCCTTAAAAAATGGCGAAAGGCCGACGGTGATAGCAAATAATGGTACTAAAAATCACGAATTAGCTATCGAAACTGCTGTACGTTTTAAAAAGGTCAATTTCTTTAAACCAGATGGATCGCCTGAAAAACGTGAACAGTTCCTTTCTAAACCTGCTCAGGCTGCCCTTGTTGAACAGGACAAATCAAAAGAAAAAGACCTAGGCCAAGGTCAGGAAATGGCTCGATGAGTTGCCTGTAGTCCGAATAAATTACTTAATCAATAAAATCATGAAAAAATTCTTAGCATTAAAAACGCTGCTTATTTCAGCAGAAACGGATGCCCGTAAATTTTACGAAAGAGGAAATCAAGCCGCAGGAGTGAGATTAGGTAAAGCTATGTTATTGAGCAAAACAATTGCGCAGGACATTAGAAAAGACGTATCCGCAAAAAAGAAAGCATAGTCCCCTTAGTTTATAATTTGATTAGCCTGAATGGAAACATTCGGGCTTTTTTTTTACCCTGACCCAACGTTGCAGACCATCGTGCTTTTAACCATTCCCCTGTCTTAGCGCCTACTGTTGCCTGTTAATTTACCCTTCATATATAAAGTTTATCCAGCTTATTTTCCCTGTTAAAAGCTAAATGACTGGCTAAGTCATTTCAAATTACCCCCTAAGCCTAAATCTTAACAAAGATCTGAACAATCCTTTTTCCGCCAAGGCTAAACCCTTCGGGTTTGCTGAAAAAAAATCTTCCCTGCTCGCTGCGCTCACGAGGTTTTTTTTTTCGCAAAGCCTTGTCTTGCAAAAAAAGGATTGTGATCAGGTGAGGGTATTAGATTAAGGCGAGGAGGCCCCCGCCGACGATATTTTTTTAAACCCACAGTCCCATGAATGCAAAAAAAGGAAGAAGCCCACCGAAGGCACCCACAGCGAAGAAGCAGCACCACACAGGCGCAAAACCCAAAAATTGGGCAGTTATCAGGAAACAATTTAATAATCACTAAATACAAAAGTTATGAAAACTACAGTAATCGAAAGTAACAAAGGAAAAGAAAAAGTAAATGGTATGCCTGTTAGTTCAGCCTTTGAAGATAAAGCAAAAGCAGAAAATCCTGCTATGAGTGCCGAACAGCAAAAATCACTAGACGAAAATGTTCAGAAACAAGCAGAACAGACAAAAACAGAAGTTCCAAAAGTGGAAGCCGAACAACCAAAGGCAGAGCCAACCAAATCAGAGATCAAAGCAATATTAGTGGAGGAAAAGCCTGCTTTGAACCTTGAGCAGACCCTAAAAAAAATAAAAGACCTTGGCCGTCTTTCCAATCAAAGGGACAAATTAATCGAAACTACCGATACACTTGATGCCTTTGAAATTGCGCAAATGGATGAAGCCGAGGAAACAAATGTGAATCATTACCAAGGATGCACCCTTATTATCAAAGATGATACAGGAAGAGAATTTAAAACCAAAAACCCTTTTATCATTGATAAAACTGCAAATCAGATCAAGACCCTTTGCTATGATAAACTGGGGGAGGTGGAAGCACAAATTTCTCTCACATTGTAATATTCTTAATGCCCTCTACAATCTGTTAGGGGGCATTATTCACCTAATCCTTCTATTATGAAAACTTATACTTTAATGTTAACCATCCGTGACGAGGTTTCCAGTTCTCTAAGCTTATCTAAATCGGTGCAGGAGATGGAAACAGAAACTAATTACAGTATTGGCAGTACGGAAAATGTGGAGGTACTGGAAACGCAAATAGTATAATCTTTTATTCCTAATGCTTAGTAACTATGAAATGGTTTAAAGACTGTACCAGTCTTAACGAGGTTAAGGCAATGTATAAAAAGCTGGCAAAACAATATCATCCCGATTTAGGGGGCGATACTGCCACTATGCAAGAGATCAATAAAGAATTTGCATTTGCATCCGCAAAAGCTATTAAAGGGGATAGCAAGTTATCCGAGGAAGAAACTGAAAACGAAATCCGTTTTTCCGAGGAATATAGACAGGCAATAGAAAAGATCATTCATTTGGAAGGGGTTACCATTGAGCTTGTTGGCTATTGGATTTGGGTAACAGGAAATACCTATCCAGTCAAATCTGTACTAAAGGAAGCAGGTTATCTTTTTGCTTCTAAAAAATTAGCATGGTATTTCCGTACAGGTGAGTACAAAGTGACTAAGGGCAGTAAAAAGTCGCTTGAAGAAATCCGTTCAAAATACGGTAGTGAAATTCTGAAAGACAACAAATCAAAAACTCGTCATTTTATTAACTGATTAAAGCGGAGGCGCAACCGTTCAAAGGGCGCATCTATGATGATAACATTAAATAAAAACAGCAATATAATTTTCTGCGCGCTTTTGGGAAAACTAAGCGGCAGTCAGCACCTCAAAATTGATAATGAGGGTTATATGCCATTAACCATAGAAAGGATTGGCGAGGATATTCTGACCCCTTATGGCAAAGCTTGTCAATATAGTTTATGCCATTATTACAAGCAAATGGGTGATATGATGAAAGATCCTGAAATGTGCTTTATCGTGGTAGATCAGCGTTTAGAGGACATGACAGCCTATGAAAAGGTTAGGATAATCCCTTCAATGTTTCAGCAGGACAATGTAGGTCTATTTGAAGAAAGTGTTCTAATCATTGACAATGTGGCTAAGAAATATGCCCGACAGATGAACGCAGACCATGCCGCATTTGCTAACCTATGGTTAGCAAATATCAAAAGTCAGGGATTTTTAAAATAAACCTTATCGCTATGCGTACAAAAAAAGAAAATTTCATTCTGCAGGATGCGCAGGAAATGGATTACCATGAATATCTGGATTATTGGGTTTGCATATGCAAAAACTTTGAAAAACTGGACGGTTTTAATGCTAGTGACCGATATGGAAATTTGATCAGTCCGATTGGTGCAGAATATTGCAGGTGTGAACGGTGTGGGAGGGTTATAGAAGTAAAAAGCCATACAATAATCGGAATGAATACAAATCCTGATCGTGGAAGATTTTAACCGCTAAATATGAACTAATTGATTTGAAAACATAGGGAATGAAAGTTCCCTATAAAAAATATGCTATGAAAAATATATCAATCGGCTATGACTTTATTTTTAACGTAGCCATAAAGAAAGGTAATGGCAAGACCTTTAAAAGCCATACGGTTAACGGGCTTGGCAGTACCTATGACAATGCACTTTGGGATATATATTAAGCTGAAAAAAAACATGCTGAAATTTTGCAAATAAATAGGGTGCGGGTTTACCGTATAGCCTTCGGTATTCAGGAGGGCAAATCTATTCCTGTAAGCTTGGCAGACTGTCCGCCACCTATACCCGAAGACCTGAACAGTTCAATGAAAAATTTACCTAAAAAAATCTGATCATGAAAGCTATAGAAGATTTAACCAATACAGAGAAAGCAAGGCTGTTACATGACCTTTTTCCAGCAGAAATGCCACTCTTTTTAGCACATTTAAAAAACTTCTGTAACGATTTCCGTGAAAATAAAGAGCGGTATGCCAAAGATTGGGACAGTGGATTTATCGGGTTTGATTACTGGTATTCTTTAACCGAGGAAACCGCAGGAATTTTGAAACGTCATACTTATAATATGGCTAAAAGTAGCAGGGTATTTAGTGATCAACTGTTTTTTACTTATACCAGCCTTTTTGTAAATGACAGGATTATCAAGTATGCAGACCATAAGAGCATGAATGAGAAGTTTAAAATTGCAGTCAACTTGTTTTATAAATAATGCCTAATAACTCCTCAAATTGCCGTTAAGCCCCCGAATTGCTAATTTAGAGCAGAAGGTGCTTTTTAGGCGGTCGCTTTAAGTGATCTATAAATGACCAATGGACGATCTCATAAAACCACAGTGGCTGTTGCAGAACTCTAAAAAAGATAGATTTTTGCTTTTATAAAAGTAGCAGATTTCGTAAATTAAGGGTATGCAAGGAAGAAAGGAATACACCGAAAAGCTGTTTACCAGCTTCCAGCTTCCAGCTTTCGAACCGGATTTCAAAAGAAAACCTTTACCGACGACTCCGTGAGAAGCTTGATTTGACTTTTTTATATAAAGACACAAAGGAACTTTACGGCAATACCGGCAATCCGTCCATTGATCCGGTGGTCTTTTTTAAGCTCCTTTAACAGGCTACCTGGAGAACATTACCTCTGATCGCAAGCTGGTAGAGCATTGCTCTATGCGGATGGACGTGTTGTGTTTTTTGGGCTTTGATATAGATGAAGATTTACCCTGGCACTCTACCATCAGTCGGACAAGACAGCTTTACCCAGCATCACTTTTTGAAAAATTATTTAACAAGGTTTTCACCTTATGCGTAAAAAGCGGAATGGTATCTGGCCATACCCAGGCGGTAGATTCAGCCCCAATTAAAGCAAATGCATCAATGGAAAGCGTGGTGCTGAAAGCACCCGTTACCTCCATAGAGGATCACCTGGAACAAATGGAGAAAGAAAACCAGGAAGCGGTAAAAAGACCGGTAAGATCAAAGAAACAGTACGCATCAGTGCACCGGATCATCAGTTAAAAAGGGTGGAGAAATACCACCAGAACCTGCGCGATAATCCAGTGGGTTCTCCTGGAGCATCACACGAAAAAGCCAGTTACTTAGTAACAAGACCCATTATAATCCTCATGATCCGGATGCACGAATATCAGTAAAGCCTGGCAAAGCCAGGAAGTTGAATTATCACTGCAGCATGGCAGTTGATACAGCTAAGGGCGTCATTAGCCATATCCAGGATGATTTTGCCGATGGCAGGGATAGTCAATACCTGCCTAAGGTTAGCATTCAGGTACAAAACCGTTTAAAAAAGAACGAACTGGCTATGACAGACCTGTTGGCAGACGCAGGCTATTCTAATGGCTCAAATTATAAGTTTCTGGAACAAAGAAACATTACCGGGTGGATACCCGTATTTGGGAAATATAAGTCTGGAGTCGATGGCTTTACTTATAACAAAGAAAAGGACGAATATACTTGTCCGATGAATAAGCCCTTACCTTTCAAAGGAGGCTATACCAGTCCGGATGGTGGTGAGTTTAAGAATTATTGGGCATCATCGAAAGATTGCAAGGATTGCCCGATGAAATCAAGCTGCGCACCGAATATCAGATGTAGAAAGGTCACCAGGACAGCATATGATCCAGAGTATTTAAGAGCTTATGAACGGCAACATAGCGAAAGAGGGAGACAAATGAAGCGGCTACGGCAAAGCACAGTAGAACCGGTCTTTGGCAGTTTGACCATTACTATGGATTAAGAAAAATAGGGGTATTGGGTAAAGCCGGTGCACATAAATTCCAAATATCAACTCATAAACCTCCATCTGGTAATGCGTCAGCCGGTGTCGCATTATTCCACCGTGGCTGTTGCACAACTCCAATAAATGTAAAATTTTGCTTTTATAAAATTGCTAGAATGCGTAAATTAAAGGCATGCAAGGCAGAAAGGACTATACCGAAAAGCTGTTCACCAGCTTCCAGCTCTCGAGCCGGGTTTCTAAGGGAAACCTGTACCGCAAACTCCGCGAAACGCTTGATCTGAGCTTTTTATATAAAGACACTAAAGAACTTTATGGCAAGACCGGAAACCCGTCAATTGACCCAGTGGTCTTTTTTAAGCTTCTGCTAACAGGCTATCTGGAGAACATTACCTCTGACCGTAAACTTGTGGGGCATTGCTCCATGCGAATGGACGTGTTATATTTTCTTGGATTTGATATAGACGAAGAGTTACCCTGGCATTCAACAATTAGCAGGACAAGGCAGCTTTACCCGGCCTCGCTGTTCGAAACATTATTCAACAAAGTATTTACCCTTTGTGTAAACAGTGGAATGGTTTCCGGTCATACTCAGGCGGTAGATTCAGCGCCCGTTAAAGCAAACGCATCAATGGAAAGCGTGGTATTGAAAACACCAGCGACCTCTATTCATAACCACTTGAAAAAAGTAGAGGAAGAAAATCAAGACGTTAAAAAGAATAGTGATCCACCTAGCTCGGTGCAAATAACTGCGCCGGAGCACGAGTTAAGTCGGGTTAAAAAACGCCATCAAAACCTGCTTGATAATCCAGTTGGAGCACCCGGGGCATCACATGAAAAAGCACAGTTACTTAGCAACA
>Ga0308163_10000808_pt1 | contig 43277 bp, 49 predicted proteins | sample PhyTR1_FD_201037 | JGI IMG/M metagenome (GOLD analysis project Ga0308163, IMG submission 201037) | Phyllosphere microbial communities from UC Gill Tract Community Farm, Albany, California, United States - DLSLT.R1 | ecosystem: Host-associated > Plants > Phyllosphere > Unclassified | place: USA... | reverse complement strand
GTCGAGCGATGGCGCACCCGCCGCCACTGCGAACGCGTCGCCATCCTTCGTCGCCACCGCGAGAGGCTTGGGGCGGAAGGTCGGCGGCAGCACGCCGCCGCTCTCGCCGATCGCTCCTGCGAACTGCATGCGGGTGAGTGGCGAGGTCATCAGCACGCTGACCGACATAGAACCCGCGCTCTCCCCACCGATCGTGATCCGCGCAGGGTCGCCCCCGAACGCGGCGGCGTTGCGCCGGACCCAGGCCAGCGCCGCAGCCTGATCGAGCAAACCGTAATTACCCGCGGAATGTGTCGGCGATTCCGCCGCCAGCGCGCTGGTCGCGAGGAACCCGAACGCGCCGAGCCGGTAGTTGATCGTCACGACGACGATGCCCTTCTGCGCCATCGCCGCCCCGTCATAGCGCAGTTCCGACCCGTCACCCGCGATCGCGCCGCCACCGTGGATGTAGAACAGCACGGGCAGCCGCGCGCCCGGTTTCGCGCCCGCCGGCGTCCAGATGTTGAGCGTCAGGCAGTCCTCGCTGATACCGGGCGAACGGAACTTCATGTCGGCGAACAGCGGCTGCTGCATGCAACGCGCACCGAACCGGTCTACCTTGCGTACACCCGTCCATTGCGCGGCCGGCCGCGGCGGCTGCCACCGCAACGGGCCGATCGGTGCCGCCGCATAGGGGATGCCGAGATACGCATCGACCGGCGTCGAGGCGGTCGAGACGCGCGTACCCTCGATCGCGCCGGTCGCGACCTGCACGCGTTGCGCCGTCGCCGGTGCGGCCAGCAAGCCGACCGCCATTCCCCAAGTCGCCAACCGCATATCGCCCTCCGCTATCGCTTTGGGACAATGGTCGCACCCCACCCGGCGTTTGCCAAGGCGGACGGTCGCTATTCCTTCACATTGCCGGCAGCACGCGCCTTCTCAGGCTGCCGTAAAGCCGGCCGCGATAGCCGGCAGATCGAGCTCTACCTCGGATACCACACGGATCGTTCCGCCAAGCCGCCGATACTGCTCTGCCCGGCGATACGCGCCGCTGTTGCGCACCGAATAGCTGAACGGCGCACGCCCGGTGATGACGAGCATCGTCGTCGTATTGCCGACCGCCGACACGATCCGCCCGCCAAGCGCGGCAATCGCGTTGGCAAGCCGCCCATCGCGCGGTTCGCCGAGAAGGGCGATGCGTTCGCCGCTGAGCGGGCCGGTGGGCGCGGGGCGCGGCGCAGGGCCGGGCTTGCGCGGCGGTTTCAACCATTCGTCGAGCGCGATACCGGTATGGTCTATCGCCTTGACGATCACCCAGCCGGCGGCGCGCGCATCGCTCAGCGCGTCGTGATGCTTGTGCGCGATCCCGAGATATTGCGCGAGGCCGCCCAGCCGGTGGCTCGCCAGATCGGGCCAGGCGCGCTGCGCAACGCGGACGCTGTCGAGCCAGACCGTCTCGATCGGGGGACGGTCATGGATACGGCACGCCGCGGCGAGCGCGCCCTTGTCGAAATAGGAATGCGCCACCGTCGTCCGGCCCGACAAATGACCGTCGACGATGCCGTGGATGTCGCCAAAGCACGGCTTGCCCGTGACGTGCTGTTCGGTGATCCCGTGGATCCGGGTGTTGAACACGTTGAACTCGTCGCGCGGGTCGACCAGCGTCTCGTATTCGAAGATCTCGCGGCCGTCACGAAACCCGACGATCCCGACCTGGCAGATGCTGCTGACGCGCGAGCATGCCGTCTCGACGTCGATGACGACGAAATCCGGCGTGAGCATGTCGGCGACGTCGGTCTGGCTGGCGGGCGCTGGGTCGAGCATTGCACGTCCATATGTGGCGCCGGGTGCCGTAAGCAACCATTGCCGCCGGAACGTTCGCCAGCGCCTGCCTTACTTCGCCTTCTGCGCCAGGTCGGGATAGCGGTCGAGGATCGCGCTGGTCACGCCGTTGGTCCAGCCGAAGCCGTCCTGCACCGGATATTCGCCGCCGCCACCCGGCGTACGCTGCTCGATATTGTATTTTTCCAGCATCTTGCCCGTTTCGGCGTAGGCAGCGCCGACCGTCCCGAGCCAACGCTTGGCGATGTCCTTCGCAAGCGTCGGTTCGCCATTCCGCGCCAGCCCGGCGATCGCCACCCATTGCAGCGGCGCCCAACCATTGGGTTCGTCCCACTGCTGCCCGGTGTTCAGCGTCGTCGTCCGCAGGCCACCCTCCGCCACCAGCGATTGGCGCACCGTCGCGGCAACGGCCTTTGCCTGCGTGGGCGAAGCGAGACCGACGAACAGCGGCTGCAGCATTGCGGCGTTGATGCTCGCGGTCGGCTTGCGCGTCGACAGGTCCCAGTCGGCGTAGCGCGCGGTATTGGCCTGCCAGAGATAGCGATCGATTGCCGTTTTGCGCTTGGTCGCGAGCGTCGTGAACGCAGTCGCGCACGGCGCGTCGCCCACAGTTTGGCAGCGCTCGGCGATGCGGCGTTCCATCGCCCACAAAAGACTGTTGAGATCGACCGGCACGATGTCGGTGGTGTGGACCGTCGCGAGCGACTGCGGATCACGCAGCCAGCGCGAACTGAAATCCCACCCGCTTTCCGCACCCGCCCGGAGGTTGCGCTGCGTGTCGGCAGCGGGTCGGGGTGCCGCCTTCGCCGCAGTCGCGACGTCCTCGGCATAGGATTCGTCGCGCGGCGTATCGCGGTCGTCGTAATAGCGGTTCAGCATGCTCCCGTCGGGCATCCGCACCACGCGCAGGCACGCGGGCTTGCCGTCGAGGCAGCCCGTGCCCTTCATCCAGAACGCGTGCTCGGCGCGCAGCGCCGCCAGCCGCCGCTTGGCTACCGTGGGATCGGTGTTGGTCGAAAGGTCGAGCATCAGCGCATAATAAGGCGGCTGCGACCGGCTGAGATAATAGGCCCGCGTCCCGTTCGGGATATGGCCATACCGTTCGATCAGGCTGGTAAAATCCTCGAGCATCGACTCCACCAGCGGCTGCTGGCCATCGACCTTCAGCCCGAGCATCGTGAAATAGCTGTCCCAGTAATAGATCTCGCGGAAGCGCCCGCCCGGCACGACATAGGGGGCAGGGAGCGGCAACGCGGAACTGCCCGCGACCGGCGCGACCGGCTGGCGCACGAGTTGCGGCCACAGCGTCCGGACATGCGTCCTGAGATCGCCCGAGCCGCGATCATTCTCGCCCGGCACCACGAAATTGGCGAGCACGAATGCTTTCAGCGCCGGGCCGGCAGGCTTGGTCCGCACATAGTCGGCCATGATCGCCTCCGCCGACCGCTTCGGCACCGCATCGACGAACGTCTTCCCGTCCGCGAAAACATGGCCTTGCTGCACAGCCCGAAACAGTGGCCCGTAAACGTCGGCCGGAGACTGGACCGCTATGGGGGAGGGGGCCGTCTGCGCGGATGCCATCGCGGCGACCGAGGCCAGCACGGCGAAACGGCAAAGTGTTCTGATCACGTACGAATTCCCGGTCCGGTGGGCGACGCGAATGCAATGGAAGGATCGCCCGCACGAGGCAAGTGTCACGCCCCCCGTCCATTCCGGTGGGCGCAGGGCTTTGCGCCACTCGTCGCTGGCAGCGCACATCATCGGCAGGCTATGACGCACTGCATTCTCCAAGGCAGCCGACCCGAACCCATGAAAAACCTTCCCTCCCGTTTCCGTCGCCTCGACGGCGCGCTCGCCGACCTTCCGCTCGAGGAGCCGATGCTGCTCACCGAACTCGACGGCTTCCTGACGGCCCTGGTGGTCGGCCCCGACACGATTCCGCAAGCCGAGTGGCTCCAAAGCATCTGGGGCTCGGACGATAGCGTGGACCCGCCGTTCGACGATCCGGCCGACGTCCAGTGGTTCGTCGATGCGGTAATGGCACGCTACGCCGAGATCGTTCGCGACCTGACCCGCGGCAAGCCTCAGCCGATCTTCGACACCGACGACCGCAATGGCGATGTCCTCTGGGAAGCCTGGATCGACGGTTTCGCCGAAGCGGTGGCGCTCAGGCCGGAAAGCTGGACGGCGTTGGGTGACGGGAGCGATCCCGATACCGCCGACGCCATGGCGCAGATCATGGCGCTGATCGCAGTTATCACCAACGAGACCGAACTCGACAGCGTCGAGGTAAACGCCCTCGACGCGCACGCCCCAGCGCAGATCGTCGCCGCCGTCTTGAAACTCCATGCAGCGCATTCCCAGAACGCGGGTGCATCATCAGCCACACCGCTGGTCGCCACGCCGACGAAGATCGGCCGAAACGATCCATGCCCCTGCGGCTCGGGGAAGAAATCCAAACGCTGCTGCGGATAAAAATGCCGTTGGTGAGGCGCTTAGAAGCCACGAGAGCGGCAGCGGCCTACTGCGGAAAAGCTGGTGCCCCCGGCGAGATTTGAACACGCGGCCTACGGTTTAGGAAACCCCGCGAGGGCTCCTGAAAAACCGCCATAAAAGCGAGGATTTGTGCGGTTTACAGCCTAGTCGGCTGTGCCCGACCGTCGCTTCTGTGCCCCTTTTTGTGCCACCCCCGTTCGTGCGGCCTGTGCCTCCTCCGGGGTGAGATAGTCGAGGTAAACCTCTGTGGTCGTGATCGTCGTGTGCCCGAGGATCCGCTGCAGATCATAGATCCCGCCCTCGCCAGTCCTGAGATAATCGACCGCGAACAGATGGCGCAGGTCATGGAAGCGGAAACGACGGTAGGGCACATCGGCCTTTGCGGCTCGAGCTGCTGCGCGCTCCGTGTAGTCGCCGAAGTTCGACGAGACGTTCCGGTAGCGACAAGCGATCGGCTTACCATTGGCGTCCTCGTCCATGTGCCAAAACACGAACGGGCATTTGAGGAACCGTGGTTGCCGGCCAATGATCTCGACCGCCACAGACGAGAGCGGGATCGACCGCAGTTTGCGCCGCTTCCCGATGAACGTAATGGTCTGTGATTTCATATCGACCGAGCTGTGTGCCAGGCCGGCAATCTCTTCCTGGCGCATACCGGTTTCACGCGCGAGCAGGATCATGTCGCCGAACCGCGTGGCTTCGCGGCCAAGCGTGAAGGCAATGTCGTCGTCGGTTGGTAACAGGATCGGATCGCGGCGCTCTGGCACGCGCTTGCGGTTGAAAGCCTGGGCGGTGTTTTCCTCGACCCAGCCTTCGTCGACGCAATGGGCAAGAACGCTGGCGATCGCGGTCAAGTCGCGTCGGATGGTCGCGTTCGTTACCCCCTGGCGCTGTCGACCTTTGACCAGGTCCCGCAGCACCGCGCCGTCGATCTCTTGAACGGTTTTGTTATCTAGCCAGATGCGGATCTGGCCGAGACTCGAGATATACCGGGTGCACGTCGAGTCCGATATCGAACGCGCAATATGCTCGTTCCACGAGACGACGGCATCCTGCCAGCTTACCGGACCGGTGGCACCGAACAGTGCCTGGTCCTCGATCGACTGGCGAAGTGCCTTCAGGCGCTTTTCCGCGACCGATTTAGAACGCGTTCGTAAGCTGTGCCGGTACTCGATGCCCCGGACTTTGAAACGCGCCCAGTAGATTTCGCTCCGGGTATAGAGATTGGACATGCTTCTGCTCGGTTAACGCGGGTCGACCAGCGCCGGAGATCCGCAACGACGAACATCCAGCGACCGGACGGCTTTGATGCGCCGGGAATCGCTCCGCGTGATGCTAGATCCTGAATGGTCCTGTAGGAAAGCCCGGTGATCGCGCGAGCGTCGGCGATACCGCACCGGGTTAGGACCGGCATCAGCGGCGTCCCTCGTTCAAGCTGGTGAGCAGGATGATGATCGCGAACGGGAAGCCGACGATCGCCGCCACGACGATCAGAATCTTCTTCGCGCGACGGTAGCGGGCGGGGAGGGCCTTGGTAGTCATGCGGCAATTCCGAACATGGCGGTTTGAACAAGGGCAGGGCTGGCAAGCGCCGCGATCGGCGCGTCCGGTGCGGGCACCGGGCGGGTAGGTTGCGTGCGATGCTCGCGCGGCCTGGCCTGGGGGTGAGACGCCTTCTCGATCCGCCAGACGATATTGCAGTCGGCGATCGCCCGAGCTGGGGGACTGGCGTTTTCCCACCAGATCAGGGTGTCGACCGCGTCAGCGAGGCCAACAGTCTCGAAGTCGCCGTAGCTGGCGTCCGCTGCTGCGCGGGTTTCGGCTGCCAGCTCGCGCAATGTCGCCATGCGCTCATACGGCCAGGCACCGCCCATATCGGGATCGTCGGTCCAAAGCGGTGCCGGCGCGAGCGCGGCGATCGCGCGCCAAGTGCTGGCGATCGTGAAGGGCACGCGAACGGCCTCGATTGCCTCAGCTCGGTCGATCACGCGATCGACAAACAGCGCACGGTACCGGTCGGCGCGGACGCGGTAGAGGTAGCTTGCGACGATCGCGAGCTGGACGTGGTCGTTCCACCACCGGGGATACTCGCGGGGGGCGGGCATCAGATCATCCCCAGCGCTTGGAGGTAGACCTCGAGAATGGCTTCCTCTTCCTGGAACTCCTCTTTCTTCTTGAGCCGGATCGTCATGATTTTCCGAAGCGCTTTGGCGTCATATCCACGACCCTTTGCTTCGGCCATGACGTCCTTCAGATCGTCCTGATTGCCCTTGATCTCTTCTACGATCCGCTCTGCCCGCTCGATCAGAAGGCGCAGTTCCTCGGCCGTCACTTCGCCGTTGGTCTTGATCGGATCGGGAACCACACGGCCCTTCTTGCCCCGCTTGGTGGGGGCGCTGGGCACGAACGGCGTCGGCATATGGCGGACCATTCCGCTAGCGTCGCGCACGGTACGCATCGTCATCATCGTCATCAGATCATCGCCTGGACATAGGGGGTGAGCATGCGGACGGCTTCGATCAGGCCGACCAGGACGGCACCGGTGCCGAGGCCGCTGACGATCCAGACGAAGGTCTGAAAACCGTCATCGTCGCCAGGGCAGCGGTCGCAGGTGCATTCCATCGGGTGGAGGGGAATGCTCGCCATCACGCGGCCTGCCGAGCGGCAGAGGTGCAGCGATTACAGGCATCGGACGCGGCGAAGCCGCAGACCTCGTCACCGTGCCGGCAAGGGTCGAATGCCGAGCAGCCGCAGCCGGAACATATCCGCGGCAAACTGTCGGGAGAATCGGTGGCGAGCTGGGAATAAACGTCCGGATCGAGCGGAAAGACCGACGTCAGCCGCTCGATATGATCGCGGTGTTTGGCGGTGCAGCCGTCCGTCTCGAGAACGCGCAGGAAGGCGACGACCATGCGACGGAAACCGGCGCGGGGCATAAGCCGTTCTGCGACCTGCTCGAGCGTCAGGCCAGCGGCCTTGCGGCGCAGGCGAAGGTAGTTCGCCGGGGTCATGATACGCTTGGCGATCGACTGGCCGGCGCGGTGGGGAGGGATGGAGACATGCAACATCATTCGATCCTTCAGTTGATCGGGACGGTGGATTGGACGTGATCGGGATTGCGGAAGATCCAGCAGCTCGTGGTCTTCCCGGTGGTCGAGTTGACCGCCTTCACCTCGACGAACTTGCGGCGCTTCGACGTCTTCAGGGCGCGCTTCAGCTCGCTCGAGGTGCAGGGCATCGCCAGGCGCAGCTCGCCGCAACGCTGCTCGAAATGGACCAGGCTGATTGCGTGAATCTCGGTCGTGCGGCTGTGGTCGATCGGCTTGTCGGTGCCGACCGGCTCGAGCTGACGGAAATGCTCGAAGCGCTCCCAGAACCATTCGACGTGCGGGTTGTCCGTCTCGACGGCCTTCTGACGCTGCTCGAGCATGGACAGGATCAGGGCGTGAGCGTTGGCGACGTCGGCGTCGGCCAGGTTGCGAACGACGATCCGCATGGCGTCGAGCATGGCGGCGAGCTGCGCATGGTTCTTCGCCAGACGTCCGTTGCGGATGCCCTTGTGCTTCAGCATCGCCGCTTCGTGATGTGCGAAGGCTTCGCGGTAGCGCTCGAGGATCTCTTTCTCGTGGCGCGCGACGTGAACCGGAAAACCGCTGATATCCGACATCGGCAAGGCTGAGAGAGCCTCGGCAGCAATCTTGCCCTTGGCGCTGAAATGCGACTTGTCGAAGTGGATCCCGAGAATGCGTTCGGTGATTGCCGGCGAGCCCTCGACGATATCGTTCTGGGCGATGACGAGCGCACCGCGAAAAGGCGGTTCGAATGTCTCCATGCCGCCATTGGCGATCGCTCGGGTGCGGACAGCGCGACCGTTATACGCGGTCTTTAGCTCGTCCCATTCGAAGCGCTTAGCGTGCGGGTTTTCCTTGCTGCGATCGCCCTCGATCAGCACGACGGGGAGATTGCCGACCTGCCCCATGGTGCGCGCGATGCCGGCGCCGGTGGCCTTGGTAGGATCGAAGCCCTCGTAACTTGCTCGGCCGTAGACCTTCCACAGAAACTCGAGCAGCGTCGATTTGCCGGTGCCGGGTAGTCCGGTCGCTTCGAGGAAGCCGAGGCTTTCCTGCGTATTGCGGACCTGCTCGGCGAACAGAGCAAGCACCCAGAAGGCGAGGACCACCACGCCCTTAGCCTGGAACGCAGTGACCAGGTTTGGCACCCAGGACAGGTTGAGCTTGTCGGGCTCGTAGTCGATCCGCAGCATGCGATCGGTCGTGCGCAGCTTCACCGAACGCTTGCCGAGGGTAAAATAATCGTCCTCGTTCTTGTCGAAAACGCGCCCCTTGTGGACGGCGATGTCCCCGAAGATCCACGCGCTATGGTCGATTGAATAGCCGGTGTGCTGGATCGCCTCGACCGTGCGGATCTGGCGCATCTGCATCTGCATCAGGCGCGTCATCTGCGGCTGGTTGCCCGACCACAGCGCGCCAGGTGCAACGGACGCGAGGCGCTTCATGAACTCGCCGCTGGTCGTGATCGCGGAGCCCGAGAACGTCGCCTTCACGGTCGGCGTCTTCCAGGGGAAGTCGACGCGCAGGAAATATGCGCCTTCCTCGATCGCGGCGTCCTTCTGGAAATACAGGGCGCGGAACACGCAATTCGCGACCTCGACGACGTCGATCGCCTCCGCTGCAGCGCGCTCCCATTTCTCGCCGGCCGGCAGATCCTTGAAGTCGGCGAACTCGGGATCGTCGCTTTCCATCCATGCCTGTTGGATCGCCTGGATGCGCTCGATCGAGAACGTCGCCCACATCTGGCGACCGCCGAAGGTCATCGGGAACGACGCGTACCGATCCTTCTTGTAGATCAGCATCGCCTTTTCCGAGGCGTTCGGCGCGATCGTGACCTCGCCGTTCCATAGGTATTCGGCGAGATCCTCAGCCTTCAGTTTTGGCTCGTCGCTCAGCGCCAGGTCGTTCCAGTCGAGCTTGTCACCCTCGCCGTCGGGGCGGACCTGCGCCGCACCGCAGATCCAGCCCTGTTCGCGGGCCTTCTTGACGAACTCGCGGGTGTAGCGGACGCCGGCCGCGCCCTGGTCGAACGCGAATATGAGTTTCGGCGGTGTCTTGTTGGCCTCGGCCGCAACGCGGCGCAGCTCGTCGAGTGCCTTCTCAGGGTAGTTGTTGCAGCTCATGAGGCTGACGGCTTCGACGCCGGCAGTCTGAATCATGGCGATGCTGTCGAAGATGCCCTCGACCAGCCACAGCTCGGTAGCAGCGGCGAGCTGCGTCATGTCGTGCAGCGACCACCACTGCCCGCGATAGCTGCCGCCATAGCCGAAGTTGGCCTTCTTCTTCCCGAAGCGGCCTGGCTGGTCGATCAGCCGTTCCCAATAGGTGCCACCTGGCAGGGGAAAGCGGACCGTCGCGGTGCCGATGTTCAGCGCCTGGTCGTGGTAGTATTCCTGCGTGTAGCGATCGCGCAGGCCGCTCAGGTCGAAACCGCGTGCGTGCGACAGATAGGCGTCGGCCGCTGCGTTCGGTGACTCGGGGGTCTTCTTATAGCGCTTCGACCAGTCATCGAAGATCTCAGGGTAGAGCTGCTTTACGCTGAAGGTTTCGCCGCATTTATCCTCGCGTCCGCAGCGCAACACCCAGGGCTTGTCGGCGTTGGCCCACAGCTCGAGCTTGCCGCAGCCACCATGCTCGGGCGGGCACTTGCCACCGCGCAGGAACGTGCCCTTTTCCTTCAGACCGAAGTCGGTCTTGAGGCGGGACATCAATTCTCGGTGCAGGTCTGGACGCATGGGAAGGGTGCAATCTTTCAGGCAAGCGGAGGGCGTTCCCGGCAGCAGGGTCGCGCCGGGTCGATTCAATCAGCAGGGTCGGTTGCGGCCGACGCCGCGAGGTCAGGTGGTCAGGGCCGCGATGAACGCACCGATGACGCCGGTATCGTCACTGTTCTCGTTGGCATGCTGCGGCTCGTCGTCGTTCGCTGGCTTCGAGCGCGGCCCGATTAGGTTCGGGTTGGCGAAAGGGAGGCGGACGTCCGCCCTGGGCATGAGGCTGGGGCGGATCGTCCGGATGACGGACAGTTGGCCGACGAAAGTGTGCTGGCACTCGTCGTTGGTGCATTCGAGGCGGATCTCACGGATCATCTTCGTCACGTCAGCACTGTTGCGAACGATCGCCTTTGAGTCGCAGTGCGGGCAAACGATAGCGGGCAGTCGGGTAAGCGTCTTTCTCGTAGTCATTGGGAACCCCCGGTAATCCCCGCGTTTGACCCTGCGCCGAACTGGAGGAAACGCGGGAGGCGGCGCATGATCGCGCCGAGTGCCGTCTCGACCTGCTGCGCCTCGACCAGCGCGCGGTTATGCGCGCGCGGGGAGGCACCGGGTTGAGCGGCTTTAATTAGGGCTGCGCCAAGTTCGCCGGCTTCTCGGACGAACTGCGCCGTATCGGCTGCGAGTGCGCGGTAGCAGGCTGTCTCAGCAGAATATTCGACATCGACCGCATGTGCGAGCGCGTCAGTGAACGGAGTATCCTGCCCGCCGGCCGCGCGGTAGGCGGCATCTAGCGCTGCTGCCTGAAGCAACGTCGGCGATGTCGTGCAGTTCGGCTGGCTCCAATACCGAACGGCGCGATCGGACCGGCCTGTAATCTTGCAGATGGCGGCGTAGCCAATGACACCAGCGATCGTCGTCGTTGCCTGGTCAAACGTCTTTGCAGGGCGCTCGATCGTCATACGATCAACCCCTTCGAAACCAAGATCGGATCGCAGGAGACCAACGTCACGGCAGAAGTTATCACCTCGCTAAGCGGTCTACGATCGAGAGGAAAAATGACGTCGCGTGGAATGACATCAATCCCCAGCTCAACTGCGCGAGCAAGTACATCGGGCTGCTTGGTCGACGGAACGCGGCCGGCTGTTTTCCAGCTTTGAACCGTCGACGGGCGCTCGTTTAGAGCCTCAGCCATTGGCCGAATCCCGCCGAAGCGTTCGAAGAGGTTGGGTTGGTCTTCCATATATGGAGGTGTACGACTTTGTCGCACGCCAATCAACGACTTTTTCGTACAGACAGTGTGCGACTTTTCCGCGACCTATGCGCCGTGGAACCCGTCGCCCTTCGCCTCAAGGCTCTTCGTGAGCGCTGTCAGCCGCCATTGAGTGTCCGCAAAATGGCGGGCTATCTCGACATGGCCTCATCTTCTTATGCTTTTTACGAGGATCCGAAGCGGTTCAAAAAGAAGTATCTGCCTCTCGAATTTGCAAAGCTGGTCGCCGAGCCGCTCTCTGCCTTCGGCATTGATACGTGGGACGTGCTCGCGCTTGCTGGAGTAGAGGATCGGTCAGAGTCGGAGGGAGATGACCGAACGGAGCCATCCGGCGGTATTTCCCAGGAAGATCAGGGCAAGCTGAACCTGATAAACCGCGCAACACCCGCCCAACTTAAAGCGCTCGCGGGAATGATAAGTGGCGGAGGCATCGAAGACGAGGTTGCGGCCGAGCAGCTTGGCCTCGTCGCCATTCAGAGCATCGATCTCGCCTACGGTATGGGCATCTCCTTCACCGACGTTCCGATCGAGGTCGAGGTTCTGCACTTCCCGAAGGCGTGGATCGAGACGATAACGCACACTCCGGCATCGCTACTGACGTGGGGCAGGGGACGCGGCGATTCGATGATGCCGACGATTAACGATCACGACCTGGTCCTGCTCGATCGCTCCCAAACCACGATCCGCGAGCAGGACGCGATATGGGCCTTCACTGAGGGCGACACGGGCTCAATCAAGCGCCTCCGCCTCCGCAACGACCGCGTCACGATCCTGTCCGACAATCCCTCGGTGCCGCCGGACGAAGTCCATGTTGCGGAGATTAGGATCGTCGGCCGCGTCATCTTTATCGGGCGTAGAATGTGATTCGGCCACATTCAGATTCGTCATATTGGGGCAAAGGGTAGTTGAATACGCTCGGGTCTTATTTTCTCGGCGACATTCAGGAGACTGGTTCTGTCAGTTAATTCTCGATCTCTTGAAGAATTGGGTGCGGCTTTAAGTGAGCAGTATATGGCACTTATCGCGAGTTCAAATAGCTACGATGCGGGCAACAAATGGGAAGCTAAACGGCTGGCGACGACTGCGTACACAATTCTTCATGATGGTGGAAGAAACTCAAAGTCGTTACTAGGTCAAATGGGTGCGAAGGATTCGGCGCTATTCTTGAGCACGAATCAGCCCCCGGATGTCCCCGGCATTCAAACAATCTCGATACTAGGAGGTATGTGTGCTGTTGAGTGGGGGGCGGATGGGCCCAACTACGTACCAGTGCTCGAAAATTCGTTTGAAAAAAGGTACCTTGGTTTTGACAGCTGGTGGAATGAGGTGGTTTTTACAAATACTCGCGGCCAGTCGATCACTAGAAAGAACCTCGTTTTCAGCCTCCGGTCACAAGATGGAGGCAGCCACTTTGATCCCTCGCTACCGGACAATGCGTACCTTCATATGAAGGATGGCAGCGATACCTCCATGCGTGCGTTCGCGGGTGAACTTAAGCCGACAGTTAACATGTCCGATTCAATGCCGATCCAGAATGGTCACTTAGCAATCATGCGACAGGTTGCTTATGAACTAATGACGTCTCTAAAGTCAAAAATCAAAGAACTATCGGCATAATTAAGAATTATCAAATCTCACTGAGAGCATTCTAATACTATTTTGGTAGAGTAGCCTCGATTGCCTAACATATGCGAGACTTCGCCAACAATCCAAGCTGTCGCATCAATCTCGGCTTTATAGCCGACGACGGTGGTCTTCTGCTCGGGCGAGATGTCTGGTCGACCTAGAGCGAGATTAAGGTCGAGCGAGACAGGCTCGCGTTGTGATCGACTATGCGCGGCTGAGGCGGCAGCGCTCGCGTCCTCCTCGCGCCCGTAGACCTGGGAAAGTTTTTTCGCGCCCTCGACGTCGCCGGCGGTGAACGTCTTGCGCTTTCCCGCCTTTCGGTCGTGCCAGGTGGCCGACACGCCGGGAACGTCATCGCGCTTCTGCCGGTTAAAGTTGTGTGTGTCGCCGTCTCGCCGGTGGATTGTCAGGGTTGGCAGCGCGCGGCCGGCCGGCGTCGTCGCTTTGCCGATCGGCGACAAAATCAGGCGTCCGCGCTTGATCGTCGCGACTGCGTCTAATTCACGTCCCAGGCGGCGCAGGAAGGCGAGATCGCTTTCCCGACTCTGTGTCTTGGCCTTTACCTCGATCGCCGCCAGGGCGGGCGCGCAGCTTGGCTTCAGGCTATGCCGCTTCGCGATCTCGTCGACGATCGCGCCCAGGGTCGTGCCGTGCCATCCCTTTTCCCGCCTGGTCTTAAGGTCGCTCGTGAAGTCGACCGATCGCGCGCGGATCGTGACGAGATCGGGGGGACCAGCGTGCGCAACCTCGTCGACCTTGAAACTGCCCTTGTCGACCAAGCCGGGAGTCACGTCGCTGCCCTGTTTCCACCCGAGCTGGACATGAAGAATCGCGCCGGTCTTCGGCAACGCTAGTCGGCCGTCGCTGTCGTCGAGAACGATATCGAGCTGGTCGGCCGCTTCCCCGCGCTTCTCGGAAATCGACAGCGACACGAGGCGTGCGCGGATCCGACCGTTAAGGGAGACCTGCTGCCGCAAGGTGCCGGTAACGTCCGCCCCGTCCAGCGTCACCCGGTAGTCTGGAATATTGGCGATCATGATGCGTCCGCATCGTCGTCGACACGCCACAGGTCGATGCTAAATTCGATCTTGCGGGCGGTGCCGTCGCGGTCGAGTTCCTTCAACCCCTCGTCAATGCCCTCAATGACGAATGCGCCGTAGACCTGCCCCGCGCCGTCGACGACGGACCAGGCGTTGCCGGTGTCCGCCATCGCGCGCAGCTCGTCGAGCGAAGCGCGCCCGTTGCTCAGCTCGCGATAGGCGGTGCCACGGATCGAGATTGTCTCAGGGCCGACGCCGACGAACTGGGTGGCATCGCGCGCGCCGATGCGTTGCGACTTTGCGTGCGTCCAGCTCGCCCGCCGTTGGAGATCATCGTGCACCATGGTCGGGATTGAGAATGTGAAAAGCCCGATAGCCAACAGCATGCCCGTCACTCCCAATCCGGTTTGTCGGCGAACGTCGCTCGACCGTTCGCAGTCTGCTCGCGCTGCAGCCTATCCCATTCGGCCCGAACGGCCTTCGCTAGATCCTCGGGGGCCTGCCCGGCCGCGCCATAGATGTTGATCGTCACTGGCGCCGACGATCCGATAGGCATCGCGGCGCGTGTCGCACTGGATCCGGCACCGGCCGGCACACCCGTCGCCATCGCCGGCACCGCCGTTCCCACGGCGATTGCGGCTGTCATGCGCCTCGAGAGATTATCGAGACGGCGCACCGGCTCGCCAGCACCACCGTCGATGCCGTTCGACAAGCCCTGCATCATGAAGCCGCCAAAGCCATGGAAAACCCGCGACGGCGAATTGATATCGAGTTTGCGCTTGAACCAGTTCGCGGCCGACGACGCCGCGCCGAAGATCGTCGCCTTGAGTTGGCCGAGCATGCCGGTGATCCCATTGATCAGGCCGGCGATCATATTGCGGCCGAACTCGCCAAACCGCGCCGGCAGGCTGGCAAACCAGTTGAGCGCGTTGCCGACGATTCCCTGCAGGCCAGCCCATAGGCCGGCGAACCAGCCGGTGATCGCGCCCCAATTATTGTAGATCAGGTACGCGGCTGCGGCGAGCAGCGCGATGCCGGCGACGATCGCCAATGCGATGCCGATGATCGGCAGCAGCGCCATCTCGGTATAGGTCGCGGCTGCAGCGAACAGATACATCGGCCCGACGATCCCGGCGAGCGCGATCGCACCGATGCCGAGGACGATGAACAACGCCGACAGCCCGCCGGCCGTCAACACGATCGCACGAGTGAGTGCCGGGTGACGCTGCGACCAGGCGCTGAGCCGATTAGCGAACGCCCCCGCGCGGGACAGGACGGCGTTGACGGTTGGTAGCAAAGTATTGCCGAGCGAGATCGCCAGCGCTGCTGCATTGACCTTCAGCGCCTTGGTTTGCTCGGCCGAGTCCTTCATGCGCTCGGCGAAGTCGGTGTCGGTCGTCCCGTTCGCCGCCAGGGCGTTTTTGCGGATCTCCCGATATTCCTTCAGGTTCTGAATGATCGGCCGCAGGCCCTGCTGCACCTGGCTATCTTCGAAAAGGAAGCCGAGCTTGCCGAGGTCGCCATTGGTCGCTTTTTGCGTCAGCTCAGCGATTGCCTCGAGCGGCGTCTTGCCCTCGGCATACGCCTTCTTCAGCGACTTCGGCAGATCGATACCGAATTTCGAGAATGCCTTGATCGTCGCCGGGGAAGAAATCTTCTGAATGATGTTGGCGACGTTGGTCGCGGCCGACGCCGAATCGCCCGCGCCCTTGCGCGCGATCTGCAGCGCGGCCGATAGATCCGCGACGGCACCAACGCCGGTCTGGCCGAGCGCCTGGTACCCGGCGGTGAGCGACGGGAAAGCGCCCGCCATGTCCTTGATCTCGAAGGCGCCGGCCTTGCCTGCAGCGGCCATGATGTCGATAACCTTGCCGGTCTGCGCAATCGGCACCTTCAGGTTGTCGTTCGCCGCGAACGCCGCAGCCGACAGATCATCGATCTCCGCTTTGTAGGCGGTCGCCGCGCGCCCGATCGGCTTCATCATCTGCGTGGCCTTGGTCGGATCCAGACCAAAGCCCGAGAGCGTATCGACGCCCTTCTGCAGATCCGCTGGCATCTGGTTCGCCGCACGCGCGGCGATCAACAGGCTCGCGCCCATCTTGTCCGCCTGCTGCCGCGTCAGGTTCGCCTTCTGGGCGATATCGGTCATGCCCGACTGGAATTCCTGCGCTTGCTCGATCCCGCTTAGGATCGGCCGCGCCATGACCATGCCGGTCGCCAGCGATGCCGCACCGCCTGCCGCCATGCCGGTCGCCAGACCCTGGCCGCGCGTGAAGCGATCGCGCGCGGCACCGAAACGGCGCTGACGATCGGAAGTCACTTGCAGGCGGCGTTCCTGTTCCTGCAGCTCGCGGTTCGTCTCGATCGCCGCGGTGCGCAGCAGGCGCTGGTATCCCGCCAGATCGTTGACGTCTGCGCCAGCCGTATGCAGTTGCAGCGACAGTTCCTGCAGCTCGCGCGAGTCCGCCTGGTGCTGGCTGGTGAGCTGTTGCTCTTCGCGCTTTGCCTTTTCGAACTCGCGCGTCATGGCGCGGGTCGGGTTCTCGGTCGCCCGGATCTTCTGCGTGAGCTGGCCGACGCGCGTCTGCGCGGCTTGCATCGCCTGCTCAGTGGATTTGAGCCCCGCCCGCAGCTCGCGGAAGCCCCCGACGTCCGCCTGGGCGCGCTCGATCTCTTTCAGCCGGTCGCGCGTCCCCCTAAGAGCCTGCGCGGCGCGTGAGGATCCATTGGCGATGTCGCGCAAGGGGCGGGTGACTTTGTCCCCCGCCTCGAGCAGCATGCGGATGCGAAGGTTGCGATCGGCCATGCGCTAATTCTCCGGATTGTGGCGCTTGGCCGCTTTGGTCCGCCAGCCCATCAGCTCGGCGATCGTCATCGAGTCCATGACGGCTGGGGACCAGTGGAAGACGAGAGCGATATCCGCCATCGCCTCTCCTACGTCGTTGGGGATGCCGTCCCCTTGGCGGACATCGGCAGCAAAAAATCCATGACCTCGCCGCCAAGCTGCATGAAGTCGGCCGGATCGAGCTGGGCGATATCGCGCTTTTCGAGTGGCGGGATCGTGATACGGGGGAGCAGGGTTTCGAGCGCGCCATAGTCGAGCTGCGAAAGGGCCATCATCGTGAGGCCGCGCAGCTCGCCCGAGGCAGGCTTGCGGACCTGGACGGTTTCGATTGTGAGATCGCCGATCTTCAAAGGAACGTCGAGAGTGATGGTGCGCAGGCTGGTAGAGCCGCTCAGATTGGCTTTGTCGGTCATGGTATCGGTCCTTCAGGCAACGATGCGGCGCTTCGGCCGTAGGGGATGGCCTGGTGGCGGGGACGTCGCGCGGACGCCCCCGCGCATCAGTAGTCGAGAGCGTTCGTCAGGGCGGCGCGGCGGTCGATCCCGCCGACGAGCAGGATGCTGTTCAGCACGTCCGCCTCGATCACGGTCACGCCGTTCCAGGTGAGCTTGTAGTAGACGAGCGCGGTCTTCACCTTGAACTCGCCGCCCTCGCCAGGCTTGGCTTCGCCCATGTCGATCTCTTCGTGACGGCCACGAATGACGATCTCGACCCGGTCGACGTCGCTATCGTCGTCCTTCTGCCAGGCACCGACGAAGCGGAGCTGGACGCCGGCGATATCGGTCTCGCCATACTGCGCCAGGACGTCGACCATGGGACCGCCGAGCGCGAATTCCATCTCCATCGCCTCGCCGCCCATGTCGATCTTGACGGGGGCGTCCATGCCCGCGCCCTTCCATTCCTCGAACTTGCGCGTCAGCTTCGGCAGGGTGCAGCTTCCGACCTCGCCCATGTAGCGCAGGCCGTCATTGTAGAGCCGAAGGTCTTTCAGTTTGCGGGGCAGGCCCATCGCGTTTCTCCGTCAGGTAAAAGGGGGTGTGCCGGGTCAGGCGGTCGCGACGAGCTGGCCGAAGTCGGCCGCATATTCGTCGGTGATCTGCTGCTCGAGGCCGAGGTACTCGAGGGGCGGAACGGGCGTGTAGCGGTAGCTAATCGTCAGCTTGCCGGCGGTGAGCTGGCCCGAGGGGTTCCGCGCTGGATCGAACGTCGCTTCCGCCCCGAGGATGAAACCACCCTGCTTCAGCTTGCGGAACGCGGCGTTGATCTGCTCGACGATGTCGCGCGCCAGGCTCGGCAACAGCGGCTTGTCCATCGCCCAGATCATGCCGGCGACGATCGAGTCCGCGAGAACCTGAGCGGTGCGCGTGGCGCTCTCGAAGCTGAAGTCGCTATCGATCGCGGCGCACGTCCGGTTGCCCCAGAAGCGCAGCTCGCCGTTGATCCGGACCAGCGTCGTGACGCCGGCCGCGTTCAGGACGTTGGCGTCGGCGTCCTCGTCCTGCAGATCGAACTGAATATCCTTCGTCAGCCCGGTAACGCCGACGACAGGGACGTTCGACAGCGTCTTGTGGAAGCCCTGCGTCTGGTCGATCTTCGCGCGCAGGCCGAGCGCGCTGGCAACCGCATAGCTCGGCACGTTGGCACCGTCCGCGCCGTAAGGTGCGGTGAAATCGGGCCAGATGAGCATCAGCTCGCGCTGCTCGAAACCGGCGCGGTAGGCGATCACGGCACCGCGATCGGCACCGACGGCCTTTGCGTAAGCCATGCCGCGTAGCCGCTTGGCGACGGCAGCGAGAGCGATTGCGACCGGCTTGGTGTCGAGCCCTGGCGCACCGATAATGCGCGGGCGGAACTTCACCTGCGCCTCGGCTGCGAGCAACGCTTGCATGCCGGTCTTCGCACCGTTGACGTCCGCGCCGATGACAGCCGCCTCGGTGTCCGCGACGTTCGCGCCAGGCGCGACGCGGACGATCACGACGGGCGCACGGACCTGGTCGGCGATCGCCTGCAGGGTGGCCTTCATGGTGCCGGTGTTGCCGGCAGCGGCGATGGCGTCGGCGATCGTCAGCGCCGACGTCTGCGCGCCCACCAGTACAGGCACGTTGAGCGGGAAGACTGCAGCGCTGGCGTCGGGCGCGGTGACGATCACGCCGATGCACGCGGTCGCGACGATCGCGATCCGGGCGGCAGCACCGGAGGTTTCGGTGACGCGGATACCGTGGAGAAAACTCATGAGGACTGTCCTTTCAGGCGAGCGCGGATTTGGCGCGAACGGGGATGGTGAGATCGAGGGCGGCGATCGAGGCGGCGACGTCGACGCGACGGCCGACGATGCGCAGGACGAAGGAACCAGGCGCATCGCCGGCAGCGAGCGCGATGCTCGAGATCCGCGCGCGCTTCTCTTGGCGCATGATCGCGAGCGCGGTCGCGGCGAACACGCGGATCCGACCGAGTTCGTTCATCGGCTGGTCGAACAGCTCGGGGACCTCGCTGCCATAGTCGCGCCGACCGAGGCGCGTGCCGAGCGGCGTGCCAATGATGTCCTCGATCGATTGGCGGATATGGTCGGCACCGCCGAGCGGCTTGCCGGTGCGGCGGTCCATGCCGTTCATCGGCGCAGCCGTTCGATCAGATCGCAGGCGGCGCGCAGGATCGTGCAGATCCCGATCAACCGGAAGGCGGTCGCGCATGCCTCGTGAGCCGACCCGCCCAGCAGAAAGTGCACGATCGCGGAAACGGCACCGATGATGACGAATTCCAGGCAGTCAGAATGCTTCATTTGGGAGGTCCCGAAAAAGCCGCGCCCGCCTGAACGCCGATGTGCGTGTGCGTCTTGAGGCTCTTGCCGCCCGCGACGACGTCGCCGGTCGCGTTCATGCCGCCCTGCAGGTCGACGTCGCCTTCGATAGTGAGAGGGCCGGTCAAGCGGATGCCGCCAGGCGCTACGATCGTTGCCTTGCCGCTTGAGACAAGATGCGCAGTGAGTTCGCCGGTGCCGGGATCGTAGCCGATCCAAGTGCCGTCTTCGAAGTCGATACGGGTAGAGCCATCCTTGGCGGCATGCGGGTGCGCGTCGGAACTGAGGCTTCCGACGATGACCGCGCGGCCTGTGTCACCTTCAGGACAAAGGATAGTGACCTGCTCGTCGACGGCCGGGGGCGACCAAACGCGCGTCTTGCCTGCCCGTCCACAGAGCCAGGGGATATCGCCGGTGACCAAGTCGTCCGCGAGCTCAACGCGTGCGGTGCCGGCATCCAGATCGACGGACACAACGGTGCCCTCGCGGATGAGATCGCCGATTAGGCGCTGGGCATCGTTGGGATCGGCCATCCGCCGACCATGAATATGGAATATAGACCATGTCGCGTGCCCGGTCTTGTAGAGAGCGTCTCTACAAGACCGGGCGGCGCATCATGCGGCGTAGTGCCCCAGCTCATCCTGCCAGCGCAGCAGCGCGATCGCGTTGACCGTCAGGCCGACAACGGTCCGCTCGGCCGCTTCGATCGACACCTTCAGTTCCTCCACGCTGTAGCCGGCTGCGCTCGCGGCATGCGTGATGCAATAGGCGCTGTCGTCGTCGCCAACCCGGTGAACGTTGGCGTTCTCGTCGACCCACGCGCCGGTGACGGCGTAGGTTACCGCGCCAAAGCGCGCGGCCTGCTGCTCGATCCGCACCCGCACGAACACAGGGCCATCAGGCCCCGCGACCGTCACGAGCCGTTCGCCCTTCGGAAGCGTCCAGCCATCGGCAGGGATGGCGGGCGTGAGGATCGTCGGCGCGACCAGGTCGACGCGGGCGGCAACGGCTTCGGCCATGTCGGTTTCAGTGATCATCGAACAATCTCCGTGGAAAGGGTGCCGGATGCAGTCGCGACCGCAGCGGCAGTAAGGTTCTTGAAGGTGACGGCGGTTGCGTTCGGCCCAGCGACTTTGGTCGAAACCAAGACGCCATCGGGAACAAGCTGCGAGTAGGCGTAGGCGGGGGCGGGATCCCCGTTGACGGTACCGGGCATGCTGATGACGGTCGTTGCCTGGTCACCTGCGCTGCCTGCTGCGGCGAGCGAGATCGTATAGGCTCGGCCGTACAAGATCTGGACTTTGACGGGTGCCCATGTCGCGCCGTCGAATTTGAACTCGCACTCGGCACCCGCTCGGATCGTCACGCCATGGCAGACGAACAGGAAGCCGTTTGCGTTCGAATTGCGAACACGGATGCGTTGCCCCCGTCGAAAGCCAGGTGCCAACGTCCAGCCCGTGACGCTCGCCGTCGGGAAGACTTCGACCCCGAGGATAGGATCGGCCGAGCAGTGGTAGATGCGGCCATCGTTTGCCGATACGCCGGTGCGCCGATGCCAAACCGAGAAACCATTGTTCGCGCTGTCGCCGACGTTGGTTTTGAGGAAGACATTCTCAACGTTGGTACTGTTGTTGATTAGCGTGGTTACAGTCGGCCGCGAGCCGTCGTCAGTGACGAGTTCGATCTCAAGCGAGACGTAGGCGGCACTGGTCGCGTCGAGCTGCACCAGCGTGGAGATCATGGACGCTTGCGCGGCCGAGGCCAACAGCACACGCATTTTGCCTGTGACGGCTGCGAGAGCGCCGCTGATCCGGAGCGGGTTGATGCCGCTGACTGCGCCCGATCGGCGCAGATCGACCTCGACGTCGAGCCGAACCGATCCGGCACCGTAAAGCCGGATGATCGACTTGCTGCTTTCGGTGCCGGTAAAGATCAATGCAGTCGTAAGGACGTCGAGGCTCGCGCCGGCCTTGATGACGGGGACGAACGCCGACGTCAGGCCCTCGGCGCGAAATTCAAACCGGCTCTGCTCGATCAGATTGCGACCGTCGAACGGCTGGTCGACCCCGTTCACCTGGTTGTTGACCAGCACCTGGCCGCGCAGGTTCTTCAGATCGAGGCGACGGAAGGTAGCGCCATATATTTCGGTAACAACCTGGATGCCGGTTCCAGATCCATTCGAGCGAATGTCCGACCAGGTCACGGTGTCGCCGCGCGCGCCGATGACCTTGTCGCTGTCGCTGACGACGAAGTTTTGCCAGCGCGCACCGTATGCAGGGCCGTGGAACGTCAGCGCCGACGACGATGCCGCCTGGCCAAGCCCGCCCGATCCCTCAAACAGGATGTCGGGGCCATAGTCGCCGATATCGTTCGACGGGGCGGACGGCACGCTGTTCGCGTTGCTGTCACCGATATGCCGCGTGTTGTCAGTGATCGTGTTTTCGAGGCGGGTCATGTAGCCGTTGAGCGATCCCCAGCCGCCACCGAGCAGATCGCCAAGCGCCGAGGCGCGGCAATCTGACGCTCGCGCTTGCACGCAGGAGCGGAAGATCCCGCCAGGTGCAACGCCCCCACCGACCTCGACGCCGCGCGCTTCCGGCGCGACCAGGCTATCGAACCAGACGAGGTGGTTGGACGGGATCTGATTCGTTGGCTGGTCGTCGTTGCCTATGATGCGCCCGCCGATCAGGACGCACTTGTCTTCGACCTGAAGCGCCGCGCGGACGTTGGTCTGGTAGTAGGAACGATAGACCAGTTCGCCGTAGCAGGTGACCACGGGACCATCGATCCGCTTGATCCGAAGCGGCTGCCCCATCCGCACCGAAAAGGCATGACCGTGCTGCGGCGCGCGATCATCAGAGCAGACCTTGAGCCAGCGGTTAGGCGCGGCACCCACGGGCACTCGGTCGAAGGTAATCGTAGTTTCCCCGGCAGCACCGGCACCAAGCGTAACGGGACCGAGTCCGGTATAGCCGCCACGGAAGGTCAAGATGTCCTCATACGTCCCCGGCAGCGCGCGAATGGCCGAGCCGCTAATGTCGATCGTGATCGACTTGCCGGTTGCGACGAGACTCGACACGCGGAACGTACTGCCCGGCATGGCGAGCAGCGTACCGCCATTGGGGACCGCAGCGATCGCGTCCTCGACATAGGCCGTATCGTCGGTGCTATTGATCGGCCGCAATGGAACGACGACCGAGCTGGTCATCAGCGGTGCGGCCTCGTCGCCCATGTCCATGAAGCCGGGTGCTGCCGCGATCCGCTCATAGCGGCGCAGCCTGCCCAGCTCGTTGCTGCAAAACGTTCCGCCGACGTCGGTCGCGGCAAGGCCCTTCGCGATCGTCAGATGGAAGTTCTCGGGGATCGCCCCGATCTGTTCGATAACCGTGCGGCGGATGCGGCTGGAGGTGCTGAAGAACGTCATAAATCCTCCGATTAAACTTGAGCGCCGACGGCGATGCCGCTGTCATCGGCAGTCGGTCGACCGCCGTTGATCCGCAGCGTGCCGGCAGCATCGATCCAGACGAACGTGCCTGGCTGGATCTCGAGCGGCGTCTGCCAGCTCGTTGCCATCCGGACGTGCGCGTCGTTGGTGAAGGCGATCGGCGACCCGGTCGCGACACCGTTCTCGAAAATATTGAGCTGCACAGTGCCATCGGCGAGCTGGATAAGCTGCGCCTCAAGCCCGATGCCCTTGATGAAGGACAGCTTCGTGTTGGTGCCGAGCGCCGCGCGGAGGGTGATATCGAGATCCCCATTGGTGCTGACGAACTCGATCGGCCCATCGACCTTCAGGCCACCCGTCGCCTCGATCGGGCTATTGAACCGCAGCTTGCGCTCGCCGTCGCTGGCGCCAGTGATCAGCGTCGAGTTGTTGACGTCGTAGACGACACCGGTCCGCATGTTGCGACCGGTGACGTCGCGGATCCGCGTCAGGGTGTCCGTGCTGACGTTGGCATAAATCGCCTGCGTCATGCGGCGAGCATCGCCCACCCGAGTATCCTTCGCGCGGATGTCCGCGATCGTCAGGTCGCCACCCGTCCCGAATACCGTGATCGCCGAACTAGATGCGTCGCGGATGGCGGCGTCACCGCCTACCGTCAGCCGACCCACGTCTTGAATATGCATATCCATGATGGAACCGCCGCACGATTCGAGGCGGATGCCGGTATCGCGACCGCCGACGATCGAGCCGCCCCCGATGTTGACGCGCTCGAACCGCGAGACGTGGATCCCGGGTCCGCCAAGGTCGCTACGGATGATTGGTTTGGACACGATAAAATCGGCAAGGCCGGTGACGCGGTCTGCATCGCGCGCAGGCCCCGCATGGATCGCGTTCGGTCCGATCAGGAAGTGATCGGTCGTATCCACGTAGACATTCTCGATCTGGGGCTGGTCGATATGCACGCGGTCGAAACCGAAGCAGTCGATCGTGCCCTGCCAGATCTTCGGATGCACAAGGCTAAGGCGACCGAGCAGGCCGGGAAACTTGAAGTCCGGATAGCTGGTGTAAAAGTTACCGCTCGCGGCATAGGCGCGGCGCAGGTGGATCCGGCGCGCTGCCGCCTCGGCGCTGGTCGCCAGCCACTTCGGCGTGCGTTCGGGGGGCGAGACACCGATGCGGAAGTCGAACTGTTCGTGCGCGGCCCAGAAGTCCTGGACGACGTCGACGATCTCGCCGACCTCGAGCGTGACGGCACCGACCCAGAAGCCATCGCCGCTATAGCGGTTGCCGATCAGCCGAACGACGTTGGTCGCGGCGTTGACGCCCTGGCGAAACAGGTTCTCGAACTCGTTGTATTCAACGAGCAGATCGCGCGCGAAATCATATTCGACGCCGTCGCGGCGTCCGCCGGTCGTGATGCCGTCACCGCGCGCGTTGCGAAATACGCACCGGCGAGCGGAGATCTTCTTGGCGAGCAGCAACGCGACAAGGTGACCGTGCTGGAATACGTCAGCGCCGGCATCGCCACCGCCAAGGTCGGTCCCGCCCGATGCGTTCCAGGTCTGCGCAGAGATGTTGCCGTCGAGGATCAGATTCTCGAAGTGGACGCCCTCGATGAAGCTGCCTTCCCAGAACCGGTCAGAGAATAGACCGCCGGGATTGTGGTAGCCGCCTGCCATTTTAAACGTCGGGCGCGAGCCTGGTGCAGCGCCGACAAGTGCGATGCTCGATCGTAGTTCGACCAGGCCGCGATTGAAGTCGCTGTTCGGCGACGTGTGGAATTCGCCGCCCATTTTGTAGGTGTAGCGCTCGCTGCCGCAGTTGATGCGGCCGACCTTCCAAGACGCCGCAGTGTCGACGGCTTCGGCGATCGCGTCGGTATCGTTCGTGACGCCGTCGCCCTTAGCGATCTCCCAGAGGTTGATCCCGTTGTTGCGCAGCGACGATCTGGTTGCGAACGCGACGTACAGCCGCGCCGTCAGGCCATCGCGGATCCATAGCTCGAGTCCGCCGTCATCCCCTCGAATGTAAAAACCTTCGCCATCATCAGCAGCAGCAATGCCGTCGGCGATAGTTTCATAGAAACCGTCACCCATGGCGACGAACGCCGCCAGTGCCGCAGCCTCAGCACCATCGCGCGCGGCCTCCGCAAGTCCGACCGCAGGCATGGCAGCCGCCATGGCAAGGGGGCCAACGGCGATGCCCTTGGTTTTGCCTGCGTCTGCCATATCGGCGACCACGACCAGCTCATCGCCAGTCGGATTTGCGAGCCGCTCAAGTAAGGGGATCTTCGCCATGGTTCAGATCTTCATGATGTAGTTGAGAGAGATCGACGGCTGGGTGACGTCGACCGTGGCGGTATGGTCGTGCGACGGCACTGCCTCGACCGCCGCGTGTGCGGCATGGGTATGGGTCGGATCGTTCACGCTGACACTGGTGATGACGCCGTTTGCAGATCCGCCGGCGTCGACGTTGCGCGTCGTTGTGCCGACCGTGACGCCAGTTGCGATCGCATCGATCGTGATCGTCGCGATCGGCGTGTGAGCGCCGGCCTTGGTGGTCGTCAGATCCTTCGACGTTGCGCCGAACGTGGCACCAGCGGGGGTTTCCACTGTCGCGCCAACAGCGGTTCGGCCGCGCATATCCGGCGTGGCGATCTTGCCGTTGCCGTCCGCGCGATCGACCGATCGGCCATCGCAGAGCGCCCAGCCGGCAGGCACGCTGCTGGCATCGCCGAACCACTGGAGAATGACGCCGGCCGGCAAGCGCTGTTCAAGCATGGCCTGGACAGCCGCGACGGGCGGAACGCGGGTCGGATCCAGGCCGGCCCGTGCCTCCGTGATCGTCGCCAGCTCTACGACACCCTTCTTCGTCGTCGTCGCGGGTGGATTGAGGAAGTTCGCATTGCCGAACGTCAGGTTGTTAATCGCGACGGTCGGGAAGGCGAGATCGAGCGGCATCAGCAGCGTGGTTGCCGGCGACTTTTGGAAGATCGGCGCGGGCTGGCCGTAGGCGGCGAGAAGCGTACCATCGGCCAGGAACAGCCCGAAACCGCAGACGGTATAGCCTACCTCGGCATCGTCCCGCATGACGATGTGCGCGGTGTTGTCGCCGACGATCTCACCCGAGACGGCGGTGATGCGGCGGAACTCGCCAGGCAAGGCCGTAAGCGTCGGCGCGGGGTAGAAGTCCTGAGCCGTCAGGCCGATCTCGGCGACGGTGAGGTCAATCGGGTTGCCGAGCTGCGCTTCGGTAAAGCGCGCCATGCCGGCATCGGTGAGGATCAGCTTGAGCGCGCTCATGGGGCGGTATCCAGAAACGTGTTGTCCGCCGCGTCGAGCAGCGGTTCCCCGTCATGGGTTTGCAGGTAGAAGCCCCACACGGGCGAGGTGTCGGCGATCAGCGCCATGTCTTGGCGTGCTTCGGCGAAGACACGGCCAACGCCCTGGACGCCAACCGCACCGTCAACGGTGAGCGACTGGACCAGCGTCATGTGTTCGCGCAGCGGCTTCACGCGCGACACTTCGCGGATGACCGCTTCGGCGAACTCGGCCGTCGCACGATCGCCGCCAGGCGCGGTGCCATCGGCCAGAACCATCGGCAGAACGACGTCGAACGTATTGGGGATCTGGCTACCGCCGGATTCGTGCCACTCGACCACCTCGGCGAAGCGATCGAGCCGCGCCAGGATCATGTCGACAGTTGCTCGCGTACCCTTCACGCGGTGCAGCGCGATTGATTCGGCGACCGCCTGGCGCTTGACCGCCTCCGACCAGTTCGGGTTCCAGCTATCGACCGAGAACGCCCAGGCGAGGAACGGGAGATCCTTCAGAGGGATCGTTGCCGGATCCCATAGCGGCGCGATCGGCGCGTCGACGTCGGCTAGACGCGCCGCGCCCGCCTCGAGCGCGCGCTCGAGCGGGAACGCGTTGGGGGGCAGCAGGCTAGGACGCATAGCCGCCATGCGTGATCTCGATGCCGGTGCAATATGCCGCCTGCGTCATATCACTGGCGACGTCGGCACCGGGGGACTGAAGAACGACCTTCAGCACGCCCTCGACAGTCAACGCTGCCATGATGCCCGACGTGCTAATCTCGCGGCCGAGACGGCGATTGAGCGCCAGATAGGCGTCAAGCTTGGTGCGGGCTGCGGCCAGTACCAAGCCGATGTCGGGGCCGGCGAGCGTGACCAGGCTCGCGCGTACGGCGAACCGGAGGATCGACGCCGACGCGACTGTGACCGCATCGCCCAGCGGACGAATGGCGGGATCCTTGACGATCGCCGACACGGCATCGAGCAGCTCGGCCGAGGCGGTACCGTCGCCGATCGTCGACAGGACCGATACCAGCACGCGACCAGGCGCGGGCGAGATCGCACTGGCGTCGGCGACGTCGCCGCTCGCGTCCTTTGCATGCTTCACATAGGCGAGCTCAGGCCCGGCGACCGAGAACCCCTCCGGCGCGAGGACGACACGCTGGCGGAAGGTGTCATCATCCTCATAGACCGCACCGGTACCGGCGATCGCGTTCGCGGGCGTCACGACCAAGCGGGCGACACCGACCAGGGCGGCGAGGTGATCGAGCTGCGCGCCGGTCGCGAACGCCACCATCAGTTGCTTGCCGCCATCCTGGAACGTTTGGCGGATCAGCAGCTCACGGTAGGCGGCGACCTGCAAAACCTTCACGGCAGGATCGCTGTCGATCGTCGCGTCGAAACTCGGCAGCAGCTCTTGGACCTGCGCGACCATCTCAGCGAGAATGGTCTCGTAATCCTTCTGCTCGACGATCATTGGCGCACCGAGGCGCGACAGGTCGATAGTGGTTGAGGTGGAGCGGACGGTCATATCCCGCCCATGTCGTCGCGCGTCGGGGCGCGTGGCTATCGCTCGGTCTTGTAGAGACGCTCTCTACAAGACTGGCGTGATGGCCTTGTAAGGGGCATATATAACGAGACTGGAGAGCTTAATGCCAAATCACGACCCGTTGACGGATTCTCAGCTAGCACTCGCGAATGAGATCGCCGCTACACCGTTGGTGCTGACCCTTGATGAGCAGATGAATTCGACGAGGGGAAAGGATCTTCAGTATCTCAATCAGTTAGGGCTAGTGAGCCCCGCAGCTCATTATATTTCCCAAGATCAGAATAAGAGCAGTTGGATCTGGTCTAGAACCAGTAAAGCGATCGACTGATGCCCTACGATCATTGTCGGTCAACGACGTGATCGAGCAGCATATCGAGCGCGCGGGATTGTTCGGCCTGTGTCAGCCCCAGCAACCCGCGCTCGGCGTATCGAACCGCGCGACCCTTCCTCGACGGTTTCTCGCGCAAGCCTTCCTGGTGGACACGCGCGATCTCGGCCGCACGCCCCGAAAAGCCTATCCAAGCCTCGAGGTCGGTCGCGCCAGCGCGCAGGTTGCGACCGTTGCGGAGTTTTCGGAACATCGCCTTTTGCCGGATCGTGCCTTTACGGCGCAGTTTGCCCGCCCCGGCGTTCTGTTCGCTGGCCTCGACAGGAAGGTATTGGGCGACCTTGTTATAGAAAAAGCTGCGGATCCCGCCCGCCTCGATATCGAAACCGGTCATCATCGGCCCGTCATGGACCCAGCTCTTCATGAAGACCGCGCGGGGATTGCTGTCGCCCTTCGGGTAGAGGAATTTGACTGCGTAATTGCCTGGCTTCAGCGGCTTGCGATCGCGCCTGGCTGCGAACGCGACACCGCCTGGATCCTTCTGCCGGCCGATACGGTCCGATTGGCTCTTCTGGATCCCGCGCGCCATCTTGCGCAACAGCGAGCGCCGTTCGCCCGCGCCGAGCTGGCGGATCAGTGCGCCGGCCAGCGCCTGGATCTCGCCGAAGTCGTTCACGGGCGCGGCATGACGGTAACGGTGCCGGCGGTGACGTCGTCGAGAATGCCGGCCCAGAGGACGGTGTCGCCGACGTCATCGAACGCATCGGCGCGGCTAGGCTCGTCCAGGTGCGTGACCACCAAGCCTTCGTCGGTACGCGCGACTTTCACGCGCTCGGTTAGCTCGAGGTCGATCGAGATGTCTGCGAGATCGCCGTCGAGGATCTCGGACTCGAAGCTGAAGGGTTCCTGCTGGTCGCGCTCGAGCAGGTCGGGCTGCTGGTCGGCAACCCAGGCGAGCAGCGGCACGAACAGCGCGTCAACGTCGCCGGCATAATCCTGCACGACGACGTTGACGGTATAGCGATATTCGAAGCTGAGAGATCCGGAAAGCCGCGCGGCGATGCGGCCCCTATCGATGAACATCGATAGGTTCTCGGGCTTGTCGTTCAGCCCAGGCACCGAGGCGAGCAACAGCAACTTGAGGCTTTCCGGCTTCTTCACTTGCAGGTTCCCGGCGCGTTCCAGTTGACCAGGCGATCGGCGCGATCGGCATTGGTCGAGAAGGCGCGCGCGAGACGGATAATGCCGGCGCGGATCTTCGTCGGGATCTGCGCGATCAGCGACGGATCCTCGGGAAGTCCGTCCGGACGATCGGCACACGTCAGCAGCTCGGTCGGGGGCGTGTCCTTCACCTTCACCACGATCGGCGGTGGGGCGATCGCCAGCGGGGCGTCAGCGTGCCGGGCGCAGGCCGGCAACGCCGTTAACAGCGCGAAACCAATCGCGATCGACAAGGTTCGTCCGTTCAGCTTGTGCATCTGCCATCTCCATTCGTTGTGCGGCCGAGCTTGCTGCCTCAGCGGCAGCGCGCGCGGCGCGGGCGTCATCGTTCTGTCGGGCGTCATGGTCGGCCATGGCCTGCGCGAGCGTGGCAGCGGTGAGCTGCGTGCTATCCGCCTTGAACTTCACCAGTGCGGCGATGGTCGCGGCGCAGGCGTCGCCACGCGGCAGCTTGCCGACTGCAGCAAAGCCGGTGCCAGATCCGGCGCAAATGACCTGGGCGGTATGCTGCAGGTCGTCGCGATCTGCGCGCGCCTGGCGGGCTTCGACATATTGCCAGGCGCCAACGATCGCGACGATGACGAGGACGACGAACGCCATCTCACCGCGCAACGTCGCAAACAGTCTCTTCATCATTTCGGCTCCTTTCCGGTGAGCATCATTGCCTCGAGGCGCTCGGCGCGCGCGCCGACCTGGTCGTGCCATTTCGACGCCTTCATGCCGGCAACCGCGCCGACCCAATCCTCACGCTGGATCTTCGGTAGGGTGCCGTAGAAGCCGAGCAGGCCGGCACCGGTGCTCTTGCGCTTGGCGTCGGGGGCGCGGCCGATACCCATGTTGAAGCACATGTTGAGCAGCACGCGCTGGCGCACGCCGTCCAACTTGCGCCACCAGGGCAGCTTCGCGTCTAGGTCGCGCTCGCTACGACCGATGTCGTTGGCGAACAGCGCATCCGATTGCGCCTGGTTGATACCGCGCGCGATGCAGCTCGCGACCGTGATACCGAGCGAGCGGGTTTCCTCGGCCGAGATCCCGACGTCGTCGAGGTTGCGGCCCTTGCCGATCGAGCGTTTGCCCGCGGTGCAACGATACCATTTCAGCTTGTCGCCTTCGTCGCGGCCGATCTCGGCCGCCAGGCGTACGCGGTCATAGGTCACAGACGATCCTTTCGGGGGAAGAAGTGGTCGAAGATGGCGGCGGGGATATCGGTCACGCGCTCGCTCATGCCGGCGATGAACTTCGGCGTGGCTTTGAAGGCGATCATGCCGAACACGAACCCGACCGCCTGGATGACGAACGGGTCTGGCTGGCCCCACGGCCACAGCACGCGGATGACGCCGGTCGAGAAATAACTGACGACGATGCCGACGCTCATCTGCAGGAAGCGGCGCGACCAGGTCAGGCCGGTCTCGTAGGCAAGACTGACGGCAGCACCGAGCGCGGCAGGCATGAGCCCGAACAGGAACGCCAGCAGCGTGACCCCAAATTCGTGGAGTAAATCCTTCATGATTCAATCGCTCCAGAGCTGGACGATGTCGCGCACGACGGGCGTGGGCGGGACGTCGGGCAGAATGACGGGGGTTCCGGTCGGCAAGACAGCGCCCAGGCCGGCGAGGCCGGGGTTCGCCGACAGCACCGCGCCGAGGTTGCTCGGGCCGAGGCTGCGCGCGCGCCACAGCGCCGCGTCGAGCGTCTCGCCCTGGCGCGAGGTGATCGCGTCCGCCATCAGATCAGCTCGATGTCGGTGCGGCCTCGGCCGAGGATGTCGCGGATCGCGTGGATGCCATCGCGGCGCAGTTCGGCGATCGTCGGCTCGAGATCCTCGACGTCGCGTTGCCCTGCCGTAGTGGTGTCGGTGTCGCGGTAGCCCTCGACCAGCTTCGACTTTGCATAGGCGGCGATCGCAGCGCGATAGAGCAGCACGTAGCGGCTCTCGCCGTCGATCTTCGGGGAGGGAACGTCCCCGAGCTTGGTAGGCGTCGAGGTCATGCGTCCCGCCTGCCAGGCGGCGAGCTGGTTACCGACCGTGATGATCGCGGCGATGATGGCGGCGCGCAGCCGTTCGGCCGTCACGCTGTCGCGGATCCGCTGCTCTTTGCGCAAAGCGACGGGATCGATGTCGGGGAACCAACCGTCGTTCTCGATCGGCGCTTCCACGACAGGCGCGGTACCGGGCACAACCGCCGTCTTGACGACCAGGCCGCTCATACGATCACGCGGATCGCGGCGATCGAGCCGGCGAAGAACAGGACCAGGCCGACCAGGACCATCGCGATCGAGACGCGGATGAACAGGGCGTCACCGAGGATGCCGCGCGCTGGCGCAGGTTTCCCAAGCACCAAACCGACCGCGCCGGCCAGGACAAGCCAGACGCCGAGGCCCAGCACGACCAGCGACACGATAGTATTGATGATCGCGGCGAGCGTCACGGTCGGTCCTTCATGAATAAACGGGGGTGGGGATCAGGACGATCGATGGCCCTCAGCGCCGAAGCGCCCTCCCATCGCGTGTGATCCGCCCCCGAGCGCCGAGGAGGCAGCTTATGCAGCCGGCGGGGTGCCGGCGGGTTTCGTGGTCGGCTTGGGCGGCGCGAGCGCCTTTTCCAGCCGCTTGATCTTGTCCTTCACGCCGACGCGGTCATTCCGCTTCTGCGCCTGGCGAAGCGTCCCGAGCGCACGCTCGGCCGCAACGATGAATTCGGGTGTGCCTGGCGCGAAGGCATCGCTTGCGCGCGCCAGCTCGAAGCCGATGGCCTTGTCTAACTTTGCCCGTACCTCGTCGAACATATCCATGCCGCGCGTGAGATCCTCGACCCGCTCGAGCACGTCGAACGGGAAGACCTCGCCGGCCTTCTGCAGAGTGAGGGCCTCTTCAGCGGTTTGCTCGACAATCAGGGTCGCGGCGTCACGATTGTATCGCTTCGGCAGCGGGATCCGGAACCGCAGGACGTGTGCGGCGAGATCCAGGGCGCGCGGCCAGTCGCAAGTGTCGATCGTCCAGACCATGATCGTCGGCAGGACTTCGTCGACGGGACCGGACAGGTCGTTACCGACCGTCATTCGTCCTGCCTCGAGCAAGCCATCGCACCATGCGTGGTAGGCGGGCAGCATCGCGCGCTTGGCGGCGATCTTGAGCTGGATCGACTTGATCTCTTTAAGCCGCTGCAGATCATGGCGCAGGCGAAGCTTCATTTCCGCCAGCATGCGTTCGGCAGGTGATCCCGCCGCAGTCGTTCGAATGACTGCGGCGGGATGCAACCCGCCCCCCGATGCAGGAGCAGATGCCGTCTGTTGTGCCAAGGTGGCTTCACGGTGGCGACGAGCAAGGCTCATGGCATGTCCTGTCGGGGGGCGGGTATCTCGGGGGAGGCGGTGTTATGCGCCCGGAGCGTCCTCAGCTTCCGGTGCGGCCTCGCTGACGATGTTCTCGACGATCGCGATCAGGCCGTAATCCTCGACCACATACGCTTCGTTGAGGCTCTCGAAATTCTCGACGCGATCGCGACGGGGATTGTCGATGATCGCGCGACGGCGCGTGCCGTCCTGGTTGTAGATCGAGAGGTTCTTGTAGGTCGTGATGACGATCGTCCCCTCGGGGAAGTTCGGCACGACAGCCGCCAGCTTGCCGCCCAGCTTGTCCTGAAGGAGCAGGACGTCACGAGCGATCTGTTCGGTGGCCTTGTCGCCAGCCGCGTTCACCAGGGCGAACTTCTTGTCGTGGACCAGCTCGTCGCTGACGAGGACGATCAGGTCGGTGCGACGACGATGCTGCGGCTCGAGCAGCTGGATCGCGTCGAACACCAGCGCGTCGAGGTTGACGTAATCGGCCAGGCCGGTCGCCGAGACGTGGATCGCGGGAACATGACCAGGCGCGGCCTTGTTGCCCGAATGCGCGCCGTCGCTCATGATACGCGCCGGGGCGTCCTCGCGGGTGTTCTGGATCCAGCCCTTGTTGACGTCCTGCAGGAGCGGGAAGTTGACCTTGTTCGTCGGCTTGGCGACGTGCGTGCCGTTCCAACCGATCATCATCCGGTCGAGGCCCTGCTGCCCGACGATCGAATCGCGGACGATCGTCTGGAACTCGGGCTTATGCGCCCAGGCGTCGAGCTTCGAATATTTAAGGTGCGTGTCCCAGTTGGTCTGCTCGCAACGATAGGTCGTCGACGTCAGGCCGGTGGGATCGATGGTCTTGCGCTCGCCGTCAGGCGCGTCCGTGTCCGTGCGGCTGGCGATCGGCGTGGTGACGCCGATGCCGACCTTTTCGCCTTCCTGCTGGAAAACGGTCTCGAAGTTGATGAGCGACAGGAACTGGCTGGATTCCCGGGTCTTCTGCTCGAGCTTCTGCGAGATCGTCGGATCGACCGAGAACTTTTCCATCGCGGATGGCACCGACGACAGGATGGCGATCTGGCTGGTGTAGGCGTTTAGGGCGATACGGGTAGCTGTACGCATGGGGGCGGCTCCGGTCTGAGATCGTGAAGGGCGAAGGGGCTGCTAATCAGCAGTCGGTGGCGATTGCCGTCCCGCCACCGGCAGCGGGCGCGCGGGTGTAGGTATGCGGGGCTTCGGTGTTGCCGAGCTTGGCGGTGATCGCAGCCAGGTCGGTCGAGATCTGCGTCACCTTGGCGTCATTGGCGGTCGCATAGAGGCCGAGCGCGGCGGTCATCGTTTCGCCCAGGCCGGTGATGAGCGTTGCGAAATTGTCGTTCGCAGCGTCCGGCTTGGGGGGCGTGACAGGCGGAACGACTGGCGGCGTTACCGCGTCGTCGACCTTGCCGATCCTCGCGGTGAACGCGTCGAACATGCCCTTGATCGAGGCCAGCACGCCGTGCTGTTCCGCCGTCTCGCCGGTCTCGAATTCGAACTGATTTTCCTCAGCGGCGGAAAAGAAGTTCGCGGGATCGGTCTTGCGGCCATCCCACATCGGCTTCAGCGCCGAGAAGCTCAGCGCCTCGGTGCCGAGCGATGCGGGGTTGTCGGTGATGGCGAGGCCGACCAGGCCGAACTTGCCGGTCTTGGCGAAATCGGGGGTAAACTCGCACGAGGTGAAAATCTTCTGGTCGGCGCGGATGGTCTTTACCATCTGGTCGTTCGGATCGAGCTGCGCATAGAGGGCGCGGCGCTTGACGTCCTTGCCATCGATCTGAAGCGTGAAGTCCTCGGCCTTCACCGCGACGACCGAGCCATAGGCGTTGAACGGGGGCTCGGGGCTGAAGCCGCGCAGATGCTCGCAGTTGATGCGGGCGGTGTATGCCACCGTGTTGTAGCCAACGGCCGACTGGTCGATCATGTCGGCCGAGATGACGCGGCCATCGGTAGCGGTCGCGCCTTCGACGGCGACACGGAAAAAGCGGGTCTTTGCCATTGCGGTTAGTCCTCGGTCTCGGTCTCGGTGGCATCGCCGTCGGGGCGCTGCGGAAGACCGCAAAGGGACCGAAGAACCGCCGCACCTCAAGCGAGCGGTCTTGTAGAGAGCCTCTCTACAAGACCCGGCGCTCCCGCATGCAGCGCCGGCATGGCTAGGTTTGTGCACCCAACCGCACCCGAAAGCCGCTGCCGTGACACTGTTGCTCAATCCGATGCTGGTACCGCCCGACGATCGGCGGGACTCCGCGCGCAGCCTGTATTGGCGCGGCTGGGGGCTCAGTCAGATCGCCGACGAGCTGCAGCTCAACCGCGACACGGTGAAAAGCTGGAAGGCGCGCGGCAAGTGGGACGATGCGCCCTCGATCCGCAAGCTCGAGGACTGCCTCGAGGCACGGTGGATGATGTTGATCGCCAAGGACAGGAAGACCGGCGAGGATTACAAGGAAATCGATCTGCTCGGTCGCCAGGTCGCGACACTGGCGAAGGTCCGGCGTTACGAGGAGCCAGGCGGTCATAGCGGCGATCTGAACGAGCGCGTCGGCAACCGAAACGCTGGTCCGCGCAAACAGGCTAAGAAAAACTACTTCACGAACGACCAGGTCGACCAGCTCCGCGAAATCTTCGAGGACAAGCTATTCGGCTATCAGAAGACGTGGTGGGCGAACCTCAACCGCCGCACGCGGATGATCCTGAAATCGCGCCAGATCGGCGCGACCTATTACTTCGCGTTCGAAGCGCTGCTCGACGCGATCGAGAGCGGTCGCAACCAAATATTCTTGTCGGCATCGAAGGCGCAGGCCCACCAGTTCCGCAATTACATCATCGGCTTTGCCAAGCTGGTCGGCGTCGACCTGGCCGGCGACCCGATGCTGATTACCAGCGAGGCACGGCCGGAAGGCGAGGCTGCGGCCGAGCTGCATTTCCTGGGCACGAATTTTCGAACCGCGCAGGGGCGATCTGGCAATTTCTACTTCGACGAATTCTTCTGGGTCCACGGCTTCGAAGAGTTGAACAAAGTTGCGTCGGGGATGGCGACGCACTCGCACTGGCGCAAAACCTATTTCTCGACGCCGTCGACTGTCGCGCATCCCGCGCACCCTTACTGGACGGGTGAGCGGCGCAATCGACGCAAGAAAAAGGAAGACCGCGTCGAGTTCGACACGACGCATGAGGCGCTGAAGGACGGCATCCTGTGTCCAGACGACGTCTGGCGCCAGATCGTCACCGTGCACGATGCCATCGATAGCGGCTTCAACCTGGTCAAGATCGACGAGCTGACGGACGAATATGCCGAAGACGAGTTCGCCAACCTCTTTGGCTGCGAGTTCGTCGACGACAGCCTCTCCGCGTTCAAGTTCAACGACCTAATCCGGTGTGGCGTCGATACGCTCAGCGATTGGAGCGACTATGACGGGGAGGCTGCGCGCCCCTATGGCGGGCGGCCGGTTTGGGCGGGGTATGATCCGCAGAACAGCGAGAACGGCGACAATGCCGCGCTCATGATCGCAGCGCCGCCCGTCGCCCAGGGCGGGCCGTTCCGCCTGCTCGAAAAACACTCGTTGCGCGGTCTGGACTTCGAGCAGCAGGCCGAATTCATCAAGGCCGTCCTGGCGCGGTACAATTGCACGTTCCTAGGGATCGATGCGACCGGCGTCGGTGCCGGCGTCTACCAGTTGCTCGCCAAGACCGACAGCGGCGTGCGCGGCGTGACGAAGATCGAATATTCGCTCGAGCTGAAGGCCGCGATGGTCATGAAGGCGCAGAACGTGATCCGTCGCGGTCGCATCGCCTTCGACCAGGGCTGGCTCGACGTCGTCTCGTCTTTCATTTCGATCAAGAAGACTATCACGACGTCGGGACGCAACGTGACGTTCAAGGCCGGCCGAGGCGGCGAAGACGGTCATGCCGACCTCGCCTGGGCGGTGATGCACATCCTTCATAACGAACCGCTCGACGGGAAAGAAAAGCAGAAGACCACTATGGAGATCTTCGAATGAGCAAGTCCAGTGCCCGTCGTGCCATGCGTCGTATGTCGCATGCCGAAACCACCGCCGCGTCTGCCGGCGCGATCGCCGTCGCCAACGATCGCCAGAGCGTCGAGAGCTTCGCGTTCGGAGATCCTGAAGCCGTCCTCGATCGCCGTCAGATCATGGATATGTGCGAATGCTACCACAACAGCCGGTGGTATGAGCCCCCGATCGCGCTGGACGGCCTGGCGCGCGCCGAGCGAGCATCGCCGCACCATAGCTCGGCCATGAACCTGAAGCGCAACCTGTTGGTCTCGTCGCTCGAGCCGACCGCGTTGATGAGCCGCGCGACGTTCGGCAAGCTGGTCAAGGATTACCTGATTTTCGGCAACGCCTATACCGAGATCCGCGAAAGCCTGCTCGGCACCCCGCTTCGCCTGGACCATTCGATGGCGAAGTTCACGCGCCGGGGGCTGTTGCCCGATCAGTTCTGGTGGGTGCCGAACCTGCGCGATGCGACCGAGTATCGAGCCGGCAGCGTGATCCAAGTGATGCAGCCGGACGTAAATCAGGAAATATACGGCGTGCCTGAGTATCTAAGCGCGCTGCAGGCGGCGCTGCTCAATGAAGCGGCAACGCTATTCCGTCGTCGTTACTATCTGAACGGCACGCACATGGGGTATATTCTCTATGCAACCGGCGAAATCGACGTTGCCGACACGGACAGCCTGAAAGCCGCGCTGAAAGCGTCGAAGGGACCGGGTAACTTTCGCAATCTCTTCGTCCATGCGCCGAACGGCAAGGACGGCAGCATCAAGATCATCCCCGTTGGCGATGCCGGTGCGAAGGACGAGTTCCTCGGGATCAAGAGCGCGACCGCTGCCGACGTCATGGCCGCGCACCGCGTGCCGCCCCAGCTGCTCGGCATCGTGCCGGCGCAAGGCTCAGTGTTCGGCAACCCAACCGACGCGACGGCCATGTTCTACGAGCTGGAAATCAGACCGATCCAGGCAGCGTTCCTCGAGATCAACGAGGTGCTTGGCGAAGAGGCCATCATCTACCGGGAGCGCGTGACCGCCGCTGCCGCATAGTTTCACGTCTGGCTCAGCCAGGCGGGGGATGCCGGGGTGCAACCCGGCAAACCGACGAGGATCTATCTCGCCACGACCATCGGCCAACCGGCCGTCTCACAGATAGCCCTCAAGCTTTTGTGGGTTCAAAGACCGTCTTGATCACGTTGCCACCGTAAACCGTTTGCGAGCCGCCGGGGAGTTCGACCTTGATGGCTGCAAACCAACCCTTCGTGACTCGATCATCAGTTGGATGAGCAGCGGACAGCCCTTTCCATACGCGTTCGCTCATGAGGATGGGAGGCGTTGATTCACGAATAACATGAAACTCAGTCGTCATATAAAAGGCCCGGTAGGACGGGTCCTTATGCTTAATCAGGTATGTTGGCCAACTTTCATCGCCAAGCCTCTTAACAAATTCCTGCGGATACTCCTCAGACCAATACCAACCATCAGTATTTGTAGTCCCAGGAAGCTGACGAGCAAACCTCACCTTATCAAGAGTCATCGACTCCATTGGCTTATTGGCAACATCAGTCAACTTTGATGCAATGTTAGCTGGCTTACCCAACCAGACAAGGTTTCGATAATTTTGAAGGTCCAAGCCGTTTTTTCTAATACCAGTCTTGGTGACTAACATCTTTCCCGAATCAATACCTATTCCGCAGGTAACCTCACCACTTTTAAAGTGTTTATTGATAATGTACTTAGCAGTTGAATGCATCAGAATGGCGCAGTCTACAGCGTGTCCGAAGGCATCTTCTTGATCGAACAGGACCATCACGCGATCGCCGATTATTCCGCGAACGTGCCCCTCACATTGCCGAGCACACCGCGTCATAGAGCGCACAAACGCAGAGTATAACTTCGTCACCGTCTTTGGCCGAAGTCGCAGACTCAAATCAGTTGAACGTCGAATATCTATGTAAAGTACGCAAGTATCGATCAGCTTGCAGGACTGTCGTTTACCATCGAGATTGGGGAACGTTATTGCCGCATCACCTGAATGCGGGACGGTTGTAGTTTCGGTAACATCAATGGTGAACGCAGCGGACAGAATCGTCGAAACCTCTTCATCGAGGCTATCCCGCAAGTCGGATAATTTCATGATGTTCCTTTAGAAAAACTTTTCCAGGACCGATTCGGCTATTGGCCACGCGAGAATTACGAGACCAGCAACGGTTAGCCATCCTGCTGCTTTGAACATCCTGAATTTGAAGCGTGCGATAACGCTTATCACGTGGATCTGCACTGCAAGATCATCGAGGTATTTCTCGGCTGCACTAGCGCCGTCGGCCGGCAGGTATCTGGCTTTCAGTTTGCCGGAAAACCCAACGATCGATTGCTCCGCGATATCGCCATAGAAAATGTAATTCACCGGACGACGTGTCGCAGCGGATGTCCGAAAAAAATCCGAAAGAGTAATTTTCGGTACAAACGCAATCAGCAGGATCAATCCTGCCGAGATGAAGAGATAAGCTGATATCGGCAATACGCCGGCGAATGCTGCAGGCGGACCGCCATCCTTAGCTATGAGGTTAGCGATCGCGACCGTCCAACCGGACACGAACGCTAGTAAGGCGCCGTTCTTAGTTTCGGCAAACTTCAGCCAGTCCGTCACGCGCGTTAGGCTCGCAACAAGGACCTTTTCGTAAGCCTCTTCCTGATCGTTTTTTGCCACCATTCCCCCCCTGCATCACAGTGGCAAGGTCATCGCCCTGCGTCCACGGATAAGTACCCGCTCACAGACGTCTTGCTGCGATTCACCTTGTCGGCGCGAACCGCGAGCCATTTCGACGCGGATCGCTACCGAAGGCCGGGTGATCAACGAAACGAGGTCGTGGTGTTACGTTCACTCGGTTGCCGCAGTGCTCTCCTGGTATGCCACATGCTGCGGTTCAGCGTGATCAGGAGTCGAAGACAAGTCCGTGTTTTGTGAGCTGGCCGACCACAGGGCCGGGGTCGGGATGGCCTCAAGATCGCGACCGTCATTGTCCCAGCCCCCGCTCCATCATCCAGCTGCGACCCCATCTAACGCGCTTTCCACCTCGCCTCGCCCGCGCGCTTTCCGTGGCGCAAAAGGTGCATTTAAAGAACCGCACGACAACGGGCCAAGTCCTAGGCGGCATAGGGGATCTACGCCGCCCTGCCTGGGTGCGGTTCGGTGCATCCACAGCCTTCAATTCAGGTGGTGGTGTCAAAGCGTGCCGAGGAACGCCGAGAGCCGATAGAGGGGGGGGGGCACGAATGAAGATACCTTGGGCGGCTTGAAGCTATCGGTCGGACTCAGTTATTGGTTTCGTAGCGTCCTTATTTGGCGGATATAGAGGCCGTAGGTGAACCATGCCCGTTTCAAATATACCTCCAATGCCTTCCAAAAAATTTTTTGAGAACGCAACTTTGATCGCGGAAGCGGCCGCGTGTTCGAGCAACGGTCAGTTCGAGGCAGCAGGAATTCTCTTCGACTTCAAAATCGTAGGATGGTTCGACGTACGCGAGGACCTAGACAAACAGTTGGCGGCTGGTCGAGTGGGAGGCCCGCATGAGGCTGCGCTTCAGGATGGATATCCCTACTGCTACCGCTTGGTAGCGGTGGATCAAGACGGTAACGTCTATGCCGTATGGGAAGTTTACTCGAAAGCTCTCGGAACGCTTGCAGATTCGAAGTCCAGAACAATCGAAGTAGATAGCGATTGGACTGGACGGGGAATTGGAACCGCATTCGTTAAAGCGGTGCGTCGAAATCATCCTGTTCAATGGAGCGGCCTTTTTACGCCGGCTGGTGCTAAGCTGAAAGATCGCGTTGAGTCTTAGCCAATGAACAAAAATCATACGCCTTTGGCGGTTTCCTGCTCGCGAGCAAAAATCTGCTCGTAAACCCAGTCCCAATTTTTTAACCGAAGACCTGCGTGTCCATAGAGATAAAAGTTACGTCGCTGAACTGCCAAATCAAATAAAGCAATTTCATCTTCTGGCGTAATCGGAAAGTCTCTATGAGGTTTAATCATGGCCGTCGACCTGCCAATAATAAAACCTGCTGGTCTGATCGTGTCGGTTGGACCGATTTTATAGCGATGCTGAAACGCCTTACTATCTGCGAATTCGGCCGCATAATGAAATAATTGCGATTCCGCCCTGATCAAGTCCTTAGTTGGCCTCAGGCGCTGCGAACTACCATCAAACTCGAAGCTGTAGAGTTGTGGAGATTTAACCTCCCAAATGTAGACAACCCGGCGTTCCGCTCGACCTCCATCACTTATCAGGGCTGACACACTGTAGTCTGCGTAGCCTCCACGTGCCGGCTCTTCTCGCCCTGTGGCCAGAATTTTTTTGGGCGTTTCAAGGCAGAGTAGCGGCGCTATCTCGTCAAGAAATGGCTGACATTCCTTTTCCCGATGGCACGTGTCATCAATAAGAGTTCTTAATTCTGCGGAGTTCACGATACAATGCTCGCTTCACGCGCGCGGTCAGACCACAGAGTTAAGTAAAAAACCGCCGCACTATCAAGATGCTCATCAGCGCGGGTCACTCTTTTTCCCGGACCAAATGCAACCGTAAATAAAATAGGAACTTCGTAATGTATTTGCCGCTCAGGTATATCAACGGTAATTCTATGAAGACCAAGAGTGCAGTCCTGTTCAAGCTGAAAAACGCTTGAAGTATCCATGTTACCTATAAAGGTACCACCCGTTATCGAGTTGGTTTCTCCGGACATCGATAGAAATGAAGTTCTCGACGAACTTGGAGGTGCTAGCAATAAAGGTATGGAGGATCTATGCTTTTTTCGACGCCTCGCAACATCAACCGCCGTTGAGGTTGGATAAATCATCAACGATAAGAAGGACTCCGTCAGTAGAACATCATAGCTTGGGGAGGTAACCAGCTTCCTCCCGAAGATTGCTGGATCGGAAGTTCGGATGCGGTCCTGAATGATAGAGTCGGCACGGGCCTTGATCAACCGTTGCGTCATCGAGCTGACCGAACTGAAATTAGCCGACTGCATCGGTATCACCTGTTTATTTGTACGATCGCTAACACCGGACGGGTTGGCGTGTGGTCGCTTCAGAGTCCCAGCTTTCACTGACTGATAACCCGAAGTCGACCCGTAAAATACGGAGGCGCTCAACACACCCCCGGGGAAAACATAATATCGCTAACCTCACTCGAGGTAGATGCCTAAGCGTCTAATTTATAACGCTTAAATTGTTAGGTCAGAACCCTAATCCCACCATAACTTCTATCGCTAAAAACCCTAACCCCTTTGATATTCCACGTTTTTTTCTGGATCATTGGTTACATAGAAAAATTATAATCTCGTCATAACGATATTAGGTCTGAGATTATCCGGAAACCCGCAGAAAACTGCGGATGTTATGGATATTATGTTTTTCCCGCGTGCTACTTTATATTCTGCGGGTCACTTCCCCTTTCACGGTCTCAGGTCCTGAATGCCGTTCGATCGTCGCGAAGGAATGCTAGTCACGCTCGCCGTTGACGTAGTCCGCGAGGTGATGGAAGCGTCCAACGCCGCGCGCGGGGATACCTCGGCCGTTAGGTTGGCGTTGCGTATCCTCCCGCCATATTGCGCTGAGCACTGGCCTTTGACGATGTCCTGGGGTCGGCAGGGCAAGACCACGTCATCGGCCGCGAGCAGGGCATGAACGCCGCATACAACGTCATATTGGTCCAGCTCCGGCTAGCTGGGGCGCTGCCGGCAGCGAAGTCAAACTAGAGTTCGACGTGTGCGCAAACTGTGCCGCTTTTTGTGCTCCTGGCTGTGCCGGGCGGCGAGGGCGGTCGGTGTAACGGCAAACTGGACGAATCTAGTCGGGGCAGGGGGATGCCGCCTTAAATCCGGATCGTACCGGGAACAGACTGTGCCCCCTATTGTGCCGATGCGAACCGTGGCTATCCGCGCGTTTCGCGTGTTTGGATGAGGCCGAAAACCTTAGAAAACGGCGGAAAAGCTGGTGCCCCCGGCGAGATTTGAACACGCGGCCTACGGTTTAGGAAACCGTCGCTCTATCCGGCTGAGCTACGGGGGCATTGGCGGGCGCAATACGCCGGTCGGGTGGGACGATCAAGCTCTCGGCTAGCGTCCGGTCGTGCGCGGTAACATTCGAGCAACGACAATATTTCGGTATTTCGAACCCTAGGCGGGTTCGATCAAGGGGCGACGGGTATCGCTTACGATGCCCCGTCGCCGCTTGTCGTGCAGTGCGGGCGGTTAGGCCTTGACGTGCTGCGAGATGTACTTGTTCATCTCGAACATCGTGCACTTGTCACGCCCGAAGACCTTCTTCAGCTTCTCGTCAGCCAGAATCTCGCGCTTGTTCTC
>Ga0308163_10000807_pt1 | contig 43540 bp, 43 predicted proteins | sample PhyTR1_FD_201037 | JGI IMG/M metagenome (GOLD analysis project Ga0308163, IMG submission 201037) | Phyllosphere microbial communities from UC Gill Tract Community Farm, Albany, California, United States - DLSLT.R1 | ecosystem: Host-associated > Plants > Phyllosphere > Unclassified | place: USA... | reverse complement strand
TATACCGATGAAAAGGTTGAGTGCACAGACTACCAGTCCTTCCGCGAGCAACAATATGATAAGCTGGCGGATTTGTTAAGGGCAAATCTTGATATTGAAAGAGTTTATCAGCATTTAAAAGCTTAGGTTATGCTTCAGGGACACGGAGACGACGGATATTTGCATGGCAAAACTCTACAGGCTGATTTCAGTACAAATGTGTATCATGGCGGAGCACCTGAAGGCCTCAGGGAACATTTGTTTACGCAATGGGATATGGTAACGCGTTACCCGGAAGTAATCGCAGAAAGCCTGAGCAGGAAGGTCGCAGCTCATTATGACCTTTCCCCTGATCATATTCTGGTGACCAATGGCAGTACAGAGAGTATTTACCTGATTGCCCAGGCCTTTAAAAATAAAAGAACTGCGATCATTATCCCCGCCTTTGCAGAATATGAAGATGCCTGTCGCATGCACGGGCATGAAATTAGTTTTATCGCCTGGGAAGATTTTGATGAAAAGATCAGCGTTCAGGGAGCAGGGCAGATTGGCGGTAGCGGGGCAGATGGCTTTCTGGAAAATACGGATCTCCTTTTTATTTGTAACCCCAACAATCCTACAGGTAAAGTGATTCTCAATCTGGAAGAGCTAATCATAAAATTTCCTCAAACATTATTTGTTGTAGATGAAGCTTTTATAGAATTTACTTTGGCTGTTACTTCTGTTACAGACCAGGTTCCAAAATACAATAATGTGCTGGTTATGCGTTCCATGACCAAGGCATACGCTATACCTGGATTACGATTGGGATACATAGTTGCAGCACCCTTCCTGATCAATAAGCTGAAGTCGGAGAAGTTACCCTGGACAGTCAATGCGATGGCTCTGGAAGCGGGGCATTTTATTTTCGACCGCCTGGAAAGCTTGAAACTGCCTCTAGAACAATTATTACAGCACAAAGCTGATTTCGTCAAAAAACTGGAAGCTTCGCCACTAAAGATTTATCCGGGGCACACCCATTTTTTCCTTGCAGAAACACAGTGGCAAAATGGTGCCATGTTGAAAAGTTTCCTGCTGGATAAGTTCAATATTCTGATAAGAGATGCTGGGAACTTCAGAGGCCTCTCTGAAAAGCATATCAGAATTGCTACCTTAACTCCCCTAAAAAATCAACTGCTGATCGACGCCTTAACAGAATGGAAACATATATAATCATCATTATTCCATTGCTGGCAGGCTACCTGCTCGATCTGGTGCTTGGAGATCCACAACGCCTGCCACATCCGGTGCGCTTTTATGGCAACCTCATCAGTCTTGCCGAAAAGCAGCTGAATAAAGGGAAGTACCGGTTTTTTAAGGGAATGGCGACGGTATTGATCTTGTGCGGAACAACATATTTGTTCTTTTACAGCATCGTGCACTTCCTGCTTTTATATGCTGTACCGGTATATTTTCCTTTTGCTACAGCATTTATTTTTTACGGACTGGCTAACAAAAGCCTCATCACCGAAGGGAAAAAGGTATTTGATGCTTTACAGTATAAGGGCCTGGAAGCAGGGAGGGAGCGTCTTTCCTGGATTGTTGGACGTGATACTTCAGCGCTTGATGCCCAGCAAATCCGTAAGGCTGTATTTGAAACGATGTCTGAAAACCTGAGTGATGGGGTAGTAGCACCATTGTTCTTTTATTTCATTGCAGGTGTGCCGGGCATGCTTACCTATAAAATGATCAATACGCTCGACTCCATGATTGGATACCGGAGCGAAAGATATGAGTACTTTGGTAAGTTTGCAGCGCGGCTTGATGATATAGCGAATTTTATTCCTGCACGCATCACTGCGATTCTCATGCTGCTGGTCAGCCTAAGTGTGCGTGGATGGCGTTTTGTGCTGAAGTATGGACACCAGCACAAAAGCCCGAATGCGGGCTATCCGGAAGCCGCACTGGCAGGAATACTGGATGTCCGGTTTGGCGGCCCCAACGTTTATCATGGTATAATGGTAGACAAACCCTATATTGGCAGCAATGACAGAGAGATCAGGCATGAAGAATTTAAGGTAGTGAGCAGTATCAACCAGGGAGTCTGTTTGCTTATGGTCTTATCTATAACGATCTACTTTTTTCAATTGTAGTATTTAGCATGGGGCTTATCAAAAGATATATCATCACCGGTGGTCCGGGGTCCGGCAAATCCACACTGGTAGACGGCCTTGAAAAAGCAGGTTATGCCTGTTCTGCAGAAATTTCCCGGGTAATGATCAAGGCAGAGGTAGCAAAAGGTTCTGACTGCCTCCCCTGGCTGGATATTTCCTGTTTTTCTGATAAGGTGATTGCAGAAATGAAAAGGGCCTGGCAGCAGAGTGCGGAAAATGCGATGACATTTTTTGACAGGGGCATTCCTGATGTAATTGCTTATCTTAAACTCGCAGACCTGCCAGTACCTGAGCGATATTTATCAGACTTATCCCGGCATCCTTATGAAAAAGAGGTCTTTATTCTTCCTCCGTGGAATGATATTTATGTAAACGACTCCGAGCGCTGGCAAAGCTTCGAAGAAGCTACCGCTATCTACCAGGCAATCAGGGAAACTTATACCGGATATGGCTTCAAATTGACGGAGTTGCCAAAAGCATCCGAAACTGCCCGGATCGGGTTTATCCTGGACGCTATCAAATAATAGGTTTCCCGGCTATACAATACCTTCTTCTACACCCAATTATATTTTTACAGCAAAATAATTCGCCCCTGCTTAATCAGAGTTGAAAAATTTCGCTTAGGTTTGCAGCATTAGGTAGTATTTCTAAGGAATACTTTAATAGGGAATACTGGTGTAAATCCAGAACAGTCTCCGCTGCTGTAAACCTCGTTACAAAATAACTATTGAGATGCCACTCTCTGCAAAGAGGGGAAGGCGATAGTTAGAGGAAGTCAGAAGACCTGCCTTTTAAACGTTTACTTACGCTTTCGGAAGAAAGGCAAACAGTTATGATGAGAAAAATAAACTATCTCCCGCTGACAGGTATAAATTCCTGTGTGCTGGTTTTCCTGTTGCTGATAAGTTCATGCAGGCAGGCGCCAGCTTCAAAAAAGCACGATTCCGCAAAAACCGGCAGTGCTGAGCTCAAATATGCCAAAGGTTTCGCTATCGATTATTATGAGGGCTACAAGATCGTAAGTATTTATTCGGGCATAGGGCCTACCGCAGATACCACAGAGTATGTATTGCTGGCAAAAGGTGCCAAGGCTCCTGAAGGATATACAAAAGCACAGCTGATCACTATCCCTGTTAGGAGTATAGTAGCAATGTCTTCCACTCATGTTGCCCAGGCAGACTTTGCCGGGGTGGCCGGCACAATAGTGGGTTTGGGCAGCTTCAAATATATAACCTCGCCTGTGGTAAGAAAAAACATTGCTGCCGGTAAAGTAAAGGATGTAGGTGTTGACGGAACAATGAATGATGAAATGCTGATCAGTATGAAGCCCGGTCTGGTGATTGTGATGGGCAATCCTGACGCTAGATTCAGCAAATATGAAACACTTACGAACGCCGGTGTATCTGTAATGCTTAATTCAGAATGGCTGGAAACAACTCCGCTCGGTCGCGCAGAATGGGTAAAGGTAATGGCCGCGCTGACCAATAAGGAAGAGCCTGTAAGCAGAAAATTCAATGCGATAGAGAAGGAATACAAGCGGCTGGCGCAAATTGGCCGGAATGCAAAAACCAAACCTTCAGTCATTAGCGGTATGCCTTACAAAGGCGTTTGGAATGTTCCCGATGGGGATAGTTACATGGCCCGGTTTTTCAAAGATGCCGGAACAAATTACAAATTGAGCAGCACAAAAGGAAAAGGCAGTTTGGCGCTGAACTTTGAAACTGTTGCTCCTGAAGCACTGAAAGCTGATTTCTGGCTGAATGCAGGTTATGTGGATTCTAAAAAAGATATCCGGGCTATTGATGCGCGCTATGCCGATTTCAGGCCTTTTAAAACCGGAAAAGTTTTCAATTTTAATAAGAGGCTGAATGACCTGGGGGCTAACGACTACTGGGAATCGGGTGCGGTGAGTCCGCATCTGATCCTGGCCGACCTCATTAAGATCCTGCATCCAGAACTGTTGCCAGGGCATCAGCTCTTCTACTATAAACAGTTAAACTGATACTGCAGGGCCACTTCATTATTAAGAATAGTTAAACCCTGTAAGGTTATTCATTATGAGTGATCTAAAATCTGATAAATAAATATTTTATACAAATTTTACTGCATTGAATAAGATAAAAATTCTGGTATTGCTGACACTTTTCGTGACAGCTTTCCTGCTTGATGTGGCACTGGGCTCCGTCCATATTCCTGTAAAGGAAGTGGTCAGGATTCTATTTACAACAGATGCCGGCAATGAAAGCTGGATCTATATCATAGAAAAGATCAGGCTGCCAAAGGCATTGACGGCTATCATTGTTGGCTGCGGACTGTCTGTCAGCGGACTGCAGATGCAAACCCTTTTCCGTAACCCGCTGGCTGGACCCTCAGTGCTGGGAATTACTGCCGGGGCAAGCTTAGGCGTAGCCCTGGTGATGTTTTCCCTGGGAAGCCTCACCAGTCTGTACACCATCCGTGAACTGGGGATTTCCGGTAGCTGGTTAGTGATTATTGCTTCATCTTCAGGCGCCGCCCTGATTATGCTGGTGATTGTTACAATCTCTTCTTCGCTGAAAGATAATGTGATTGTACTGATCGTTGGCGTGATGATCGGAAATATCACGCTTTCACTGATCAGCATCTGGCAATATTTTAGTTCCCCGGAGCTCATCAAGGATTACCTGATCTGGACGTTTGGCTCGCTGGGAGGGGTAACGGGCAACCAGCTGTTCCTCCTCACTGTGGTTGTAACTGCCGGCCTGCTGATCTCCTTTTTTTCCTCCAAGATGCTCGATGCATTATTGCTCGGAGATAATTATGCCCGCAGCATGGGGCTGACAGTTAAGCGGGCCCGGTTATTCATTGTCATCAGCACAAGCATTTTAGCCGGTGGAATTACTGCCTTTTGCGGCCCGATAGGTTTTATCGGTATTGCAGTTCCTCATCTTGCCAGGGCCTTGTTCAATACTTCAAGTCACCGCATACTAATTCCGGCTTGCTGTCTGGTAGGTACCGTCCTGATGCTGGTATGTGATATTGTGGCACAACTTCCCGGAAGTCAGACTGTTTTACCAATTAACGTAATTACAGCTTTAATAGGCTCGCCGGTGGTGATCTGGATTATTGCGGGGCCACGTAAACTAAGAGGATTCTGATGGGACAGCCAATCTTACAAACTACAGACCTGACCATCGGTTACCATACCCGAAGTAATCAGTCGAAGACCATTGCAGGACCACTGAATTTGTCCCTGTATCCGGGGGAGATGATTTGTGTGCTTGGACCAAACGGCTGCGGCAAATCAACTTTGCTCCGCACGGTGGCAGGTTTACAAAATCCGGTATCCGGTACAGTCAGGCTCAGCGAAAAGAACATGGCGCAGCTGAAACCTGAAGAACTGGCGCGGCAGATCAGTCTGGTGCTCACCGATAATGTGCGTAATGGAAATCTGGATGTGTACACGGTGATCGCTTTGGGAAGGTATCCATATTCCGGCTGGCTGGGCATCCTGAGCGGGGCAGACAAAGCTGCGATAGCGCATGCAGTTCAGGTAACCGGCACTTCTGATTTTCTGAGCCGTAAAATAGACAGCCTGAGTGATGGCGAATGCCAGAAGGTGATGCTGGCCCGGGCAATGGCCCAGGATACACCACTCATTATCCTGGATGAGCCTACAGCACATCTGGACCTGCCCAGCCGTATCCAGCTGATGCGGCTCTTACATAAACTGGCTAAGGAAAACCACAAGGCTATACTGATCTCCACGCATGAGTTGGACCTGGCATTACAGGTAGCTGATCAGATCTGGCTGATGGACAGTACAGGTCATTTAGCCGCAGGTCTGCCGGAAGAATTGGTCCTGGACGGCTCTTTCCAGCGGGCTTTTGATAAGGACGGGATCTCATTTGATACGGCAACGGGTACTTTCCCTGTTCATGATACCGGTAAAGAAACATTGACACTCAGAGCTGAGGGTGCTGCCGCGTTCTGGACAAGGAAGGCACTGACGAGAAAAGGCTATGTGGTGTCAATGGATGATCAGCTTCAGTCAAATGTGGTTACTATCGTAGAAACCCGCGGAATTACCCAATGGACAATAGAAAAACAAGGGCAGAAGAAGTCGTTTAATTCGCTCAGCGAATTTCTTGCTGCTCTTTAAGCCTCCTCAATAATTAAACAAGCAAATGAATAAAAATCTACAAATTTTATCTTTTAAAACTCTGCTGATCGCCGGTGCTTTAATCAGCGCTCCGGCTTTGGCCCAGGAAAAGAAACCTGATAGCACAAAGACAAATGCGCTGGACGAAGTGGTAGTCACATCCCTGCGGACAGAAACCAAAAGGCGCGATGTACCACGGAACATTACAGTCATTAGCAGTCAGACAATGGCGCTTACCTCTTCAGGAGAGGTAACCGATCTGCTTAAAAAGAACTCATCTGTCAGTATTATCCAGTATCCGGGGCTATCTGCAGGGATAGGTATCCGTGGTTTCAGGCCGCAGATCAGTGGTTTAAATCAGCGTTCCCTGTTACTGGTTGATGGCCGTCCGGCGGGTACTGTCAGTATTGCAACCATTAATCCCGCTGATATTGAAAGGATCGAAGTATTGAAAGGCCCTGCTTCAGCATTGTACGGATCATCGGCGATGGGCGGAGTAGTAAATATCATTACCAAAAAATCTTCAGGTGATGTACATGGAAATGTTTTCGCAGAGTACGGTTCATACGAAACGTCAAAACTGGGAGCCGATGCGGGTGGAAATATCACAAAGAAACTGGATTTCAATTTGTCCTTCCTGACTTATGACAGGAACAAAAACATGAAACTGGGTAAGGGAAATCTGTTCCGGGATCTTTTGGATGCTAACAAAGCAGTAAAAAACTATGCAACCGGTCCGGTAGAAGTTGATGACGACCGGTCTGATGGACTAAGACGTGATTATACAAGATTGAATTACAATACCGGAAGTTTGCGCCTGGGGTACCAGCTTGCTGACAACTGGAGAGTAGATGTTAGGGCAGAACGTTTTGCAGCAAAAAATGTTGAAGCGCCAAGTGATATCTTTTACGGTAACGCACAGCCAAGTACAAAGGATATTGAGCGTCACAATGAAGAAGCAGTGCTTTCCGGAAATATAATTAACCATAAATTTTCCCTCAGGGCTTATACTGCTGAGGAGAACAATCTCAATTATACATTGATTGCCTCCGGAGTCAAGATCGCTCCCTATGCTTCTTATAAAAGCGAAACCAGCTGGAAAGGGCTTCAGGCTAAGGATGCCTTGACATTAGGCGAACAAACTTTGATATTTGGCATTGACTACAGCACTGCGGCCACCAGTTCCCAGTCGTTCCTGGCCACCGGTGCAGAGAGAGCACCCTTTTCGCCAAATTACAGTCTGAACTCTGCCGCTGCCTACATACAGGGACAGCTCAACTTTCTGAACAAACGTCTGGTGGTTAATCCCGGTGTCCGTATGGATTTCATCACTTATGATGTTAAACAAACTCCACTTTTAACTACCTACGCAGGCGGAAAACAAACCAACCCATTTGTGAGTCCCAGTTTAGCTGCCCAATATACCCTGTTAAAGTCATTCACAGCACATGCAAGTACCGGCCGTGCGTTTGTAACACCTGATGCCTACAACGTAGCTGGTTATTCAGAAATAATTGCCGGAGGAAAAGCTACCGTTACGCGCGGAAATCCTGATCTTAAAAACGAAAATAGTTTTTCATGGGATGCAGGGCTGAGATTTGCTGAAGATGAAATAGGTCTTAGTGCCGATTTTACCTACTACAGTACTTCGGTTAAGGACAGGATCACTACCCAGCGGACAATTCCTCCTGCTACAGAGCTTACACCGGATGGTCTTCAGATAAATAGCATTACCACCTATGTAAATGCCAATAAAGCAAATATCAACGGCTTTGAAGCAGAGATAGCCATGGATTTCGGGGCCCTGGCCGGTAACCGGTATTCACTTAAGTATTTTGTCAATGGAACCAGGTCTTTAAAAGCACAGGAGATCACCATTGCTGCAGATGGTACCGAGGCCATCAAAGATATCTATAATGTTCCTGTGTACACAGCCAGCGCAGGACTTGAATACAACAATCTGAAAGGACTGGATCTGCGGCTGAGCAGCAGATATGTAGGGAAACGTAAGGATACTGATTTCAATGATCCGCTCTCACCGGAAATTGTTTATCCCGAATTTATGACCATGGATTTTGCAGCAGCGTATACCTACAAAAAGAAACATACGCTCAGTTTCCTCATGAACAATATTACAGATGAAAATTACTACGAAAAACGGGGCTATAATCTGGCGGGAAGAAATTTCACCCTCAGATACGGACTGAGCTTTTAATTTTTAAATTTAAACCTTAGCTTCATCGAAACTGATGAAGCGCTAAAATCTATTCGATGAAAATATATACAAAAAAGGGAGACAAAGGAACTACCGGTCTCTTTGGCGGTAAAAGGGTAAGCAAAGATGATGTACGTGTAGAATGTATAGGCACACTTGATGAAGTCAATTCGACTATCGGTTTACTAAGGGTAAAACTGGGAAATACACATGAATGGCAGCCCAACCTGCATAAGATCCAGAAAGATATGATGGATATGATGTCTCACCTGGCACGTCCCTCAGACACCAAAAAGATCAACACCAATCCTATGCCGGCAGACGGTCCAGGGTTTTGCGAAGCCTGGATAGATGAACTGGAAGGGGCAATGACGCATCCTTCTGACTACTTTATCCTTCCCGGAGGGAATGAAATATCGGCTTTATGCCACATGATCAGGACACAGATGCGGAGGGGCGAAAGGCGGCTGGTAAGTCTGATCCAAACCGATGAAGTTGATGAAACGATCCCGGCTTATATCAACCGTTTATCTGATCTTTTTTTTACGCTTTCGCGCTCAGAAATGGACAAGGCAGGTGTGGCAGAGGAGAAATGGCAGCTGTTTCTGTACAAAAGGTTTAAAAATACCGATCCTGCACCTCAGCCTTAAGTTATGTTCATTTATGTAAGTGGGGGGGTGAGAAGCGGTAAAAGTGCCTATGCACAGCAACGGGCACTGGAACTGACTAAAGAGCCTGTGTATATTGCAACAGCAAAGATCTGGGATGAAGATTTCCGGGAACGGGTACAGCGCCACCAGGATGAACGCGGACCGGAGTGGACAACTTTTGAAGCCTACAGTGACCTGCATCTGCTGCCGCTTGAGGGAAGAATTGTTGTCATAGATTGTATAACCCTATGGCTCACCAACTTTTTTATGGATTACACCAATGATATCAGTCTTGCGTTGGCAGCGTTCAAAAAAGAAATTGATCAGTTATGCACTGTAGAGGCCACCTTTATCATTATTTCCAATGAACTGGGAATGGGTATGCATGCAGATACAGAAACCGGCCGTAAATTTGCTGACCTGCAGGGCTGGGCCAATCAGTATGTGGCAGCCAAAGCAGAAGAAGCTATCTTTATGGTTTCCGGATTACCTTTGTTTTTGAAGAAATAGATATATAACCAGCGCAGATGCCTGCACTCTAGCTAATGATCAAGAGGGAACTGAAACTTTTTTTTACTGCCTTGTCATTTTACACAAGGCTGCCCGCACCTGCATCTGCACATCAGGACAGCGCGCAATTGCTGCCGGATGCAATCCGCTATCTTCCCCTGATTGGCTGGATAGCAGGTTTTGTTGCTGCGGCAGTTTACCTACTGGCAAACTTTCTGTTTGGTAATGCCCTGGCTGTCCTCTTTTCAATGGTGTCTACCTTGTTGCTGACGGGGGCCTTTCATGAAGATGGGTTTGCGGATGTATGTGATGGTTTTGGCGGGGGATGGACCAAAGAGAAGATCCTGGATATCATGAAAGACAGCCGGCTGGGCACATACGGAGTAACAGGGCTTATCCTGTTGCTTGCTGTTAAATTCATTGCCGTCATACAGGTTACCGCTGATGTGAATGCTATAGTTATTCTTGGTACATTCATTATCGCGCATGCACTAAGTCGTTTTGCTGCCATAGTTGTCGCTTTCAATCACAGTTATGCACGCAGTTCAGCGAGTAAGGCGGGGAATGCAGTAGTCGATAAAGGCAGGGCAGTAAACCTGATCATCGCTGCTGTCTTTACACTGTTGCCTATGGCAGGACTGATCTTTTATACCGGCGGATCATCCATTGCCTTCATACTCATTCCGGTAGTCCTGTTGAGCTATTACCTGGGTCATTACTTCAACAAATGGATTGGTGGGTATACCGGAGATTGTTTAGGTGCTGTGCAACAGCTCTGCGAAGTGGTTATTTACTTGTCATTGTTCCTGATATGGAAATTTATCTGATCAGGCATACAACACCCCTGACAGAGAAAGGGCAGATCTACGGCAGGACAGACGTTGCCCTGGCAGAGAGTTTTGCGGAGGAAAAAGATTTAATCATCGAACAGCTCCCGGCGAAATGTGATGCCGTATTCTCCAGTCCTTCATCGCGCTGTACGCAGCTTGCCAAAGCTATTGCGGTAAATTATAATTTAGGCACAAATACATTCCGGCGTTTTTCTGATCAGGCTGAAGTAGCTTCCTGTTACACAGACGAAGCATTATATGAACTCAATTTTGGCGACTGGGAAGGAAAAACCTGGGATACGGTGAATCGTAAAGATTCTGAGATATGGATGAATGATTTTGTTCATCTTGCGCCTCCCAATGGCGAAACCATGCTGGAAATGGAGCAGCGGGTTATTCAGTTTATGGAGAGGCTGATCCAGCAATCTTATCAAACTGTATGTGTGGTTACCCACGGTGGGGTTATCCGCATTCTGCTGGCCAGATACAGCGGGATACCTCTTAAGGACTCTTTTTCCATCAAAGTGGGAATGGGTGAGGTTTTTAAATTGGCGCTTTCCAGCTCAGCACCCTGATCTCGTCTCCAACCCGGATACTTCCACTGCCCTGATGGATCAGGTTCTGTCCAAACATCACTTTTTTATTGATAGTCCGATAGCCTGACAGCGTCTTTAAAGGTTCCTGGCCTTTTTCGCCTGTCTGCTGATCAATTGTAGTCAGCACACATCTTGCGCAGGGTTTAACAGCTGAAAACTGGACCTCTCCCAAAGAAAATTTAGCAAAAGTATCTTCAACATGTGCATCCCCGCCTGTAAACACAAAGTTAGGACGGAAGCGGTCCATCTTTACTGCAGCTTCAAGTTTTTCATTCAGACCGTCAAGCGAAGCCTGGCTGATCAGCAGACAGGGATAACCATCGGCAAAACTCACAATTTCGTTTTGATCTGCATACCGCGGATCCACCAATCTTCTGGCATCAGCAGGCATTTGGACCAATCTCAGGTTCATCTGCATAAAATCGCTGAACCAGGCATTTACCTCTTTACTTACCTCAAGCCCTGTCGATTCATCATCCCAAATGCTAACCGGAATTCTTAAACCCGTATTTTCTTCCAGGGAAAAAGAGATTTGCCTGGCAGGGTCTTTTTTATGGCTTACCCTGAGTTTAAGGTTATCAATACTTACCTGCAGCAGAGCCAGTTCAAAGTATTTCCGCTGGGTAACAAAAGTACCTTTTTCATCAATAAGCATCCATTTGCGGTCATATTTCAGACCTGTACCGACGATTTCAGCTTCCTGTAAACTGATACCGCCCAGCGATTTAATGGGGTAGATATGAAGCTCTGATAAATAAAAGTTATTCATTGCTTAAAGGTAGAAAAAAAACTAACGTGATCTCTCCATAAATTGCTAAATTTGACTTGCGGAAGAAGGATAAATCTGACGGGGAGCAAAATATATTACATGGGACTATTCGATATTTTCAAAAAGACTGAGACAGCAAAACCCGCACCAGCGGCTAAACCAATAGATACTGCAAAACCAGCTGAAGCTGTAAAAGCCACTGAAGTCAGCACACCTGTTCAGCAGACCACTAAAACCGTCCCTCAATTCAACCCCGGAGACCTTGAAAAAACACAGCTTATTGCAACACTGCTTGAAGTTCCAAGAGAAGAAAGAACAGAAAACTGGGTAAGCCAATTTTTAGCTGCACTGCCTTTGGCTGCATTTCGTTGCGGAACGCCTCAACTGATAGGGGGACCCGACGGTTTCCCATACTTTCAGCTGTTTATCCCCGCACCGGGAGAAGAATTTCAATCTTATGTCATCCAGGAAATGATCAGTGGTTTCCTTGTTGAAAGAGGATATGGCGTAGTGCTTAACCCTGGTGCCGGCCAGCCCGACTGGGTTTTAACCTACGGGGACATTCTTAATTTTCACCTCAGCGGCAGCTTCTTTACGCTTGACAGCCTCTTTAGCAACAGCAGCAATACAGAAGAAGAAGTAGCGCAGGGCGAAGAAATTATGATTGGCCAGCCTTCTGAAACTATTCTTCCTGCACAAACGAGAAAACTACTGAGAGACTTCTTTGAGCTCAATGGTATACAGGATCCGAAAGTAATGCTGATGATGCGTAAAAACGGGGAGGACCTGAATCAGGATCTGGCATTTAATATCACACCCGAAATATTCGAATCAGAAGAACATTACAGAAACATGATGCAAACAGTAACCTGGTATTTGCCAAGGCACTATTCGGTTGTCGGTTTAGACGAGAGTCATGTAGAAAACGGCTTTATGCCTCTTTAGGGATCTCAGATTCCTTCTGTTTTTTTACTGATAACCAGTGTTTGCCTTCGGTAAAACGTGTAACCAGCATTGCGGCTACTGTATCTCCTGTTGAATTCAGCAGGGTAGCCATAGGGTCTACCAGTGTTCCAATGATCATTGCCGGTGGAAGTGCTTCGGGTGGAAAACCATAGGCAGAGATAAACAGAAGCTCGCCTACATATCCTCCGTTCGGAATTCCTCCTTCTACTATGCTTACCAGCACTGTCATACCCAGGGCAAGGACAATGGTTTCCACACTGTCGAATCCTTTCCCAAACAGGGCAAATACCACGGCCATTTTTATTATGGAAGAAATACTGGAGCCATCTTTATGGAGCGTGGCCCCTAAGGGGATAGTTACATTTGAAATATATTCAGGAACTCCCATCTTTTCTGCGGCCTCCAGGTTGGCCGGAATATTGGCAATACTGCTGCATGTACCTACCGCCGTAGCTGATGGAACAATATTATTTTTCCAGTATTTCTTAATGCCCTTTATTCCGCCGGCAACAAAAGCGTAAAAGCTAAACAGAAAGACAAAATAAAATGCGCCTACACCATAATATATACCTAAGGAACGCGCATAGGTTCCAAAAAGCTGCGGACCAAAAACACCCACCTGATAAGCGAAATAAGCTCCAAGTCCCACTGGTGCCAGCTTCATGATAATGACAAACACATGCTTGAAAACCTCATTCCCTGCCTGCAGGAAAGCAGAAAATGCAGTGCCCGCTGTACCGGCCCGTAAGGTAGCAAAACCGGTCAGCACCGAGAAGATGATCATGGCCAGCATGCTTTTACGCGACAGCAGCTCAAAGAATTCGCCTGTAGTCAGCAGTTGCGTGATCTGGTCCCCAAACGGTTTTTTCACAATGGTTTCTTTCAGTGTGGCAGCCACCATATGTTCGTGTATAGGGAAAATCCTTACCGCAAGAATCGTAAGGGAGGCAGAAATAAGAACTGTAGCAAGAAAGACCAGTGCCATCACAGCCATCATTTTACTGAGTTTACTTGTTTCTTTCAACCCGCCAATAGCCGATGCAATAGAGAAAAATACCAGCGGGATTACAGCTGTAAAAAGCAGATTCAGAAATATCTCGCCGATGGGTTTTAATATGCTCACGCGCTGACCAAATATCAGCCCGGCTATACTTCCGGCTATAATACCTGCCAGCAGCCAGATAATCCCCTTATAGTTCGTGTAAAAGCTGTTCATATAGCGAAGATAATCTTAAAAACCTGGATTTAATATTTAAGGCAAATGTTATACGGTTTAAATGTTTATAGATTTTTGTTTATTATGGTTTGATTTTTGGGGTTTAAAAGATAGTTTTGAACTTTAAATTCAGCTATGTCCTTTTCATTTGATTACCGTAAGTTTTCTTTCCCTGCTATCTTAATCCTGCCACTGATCTTTTCTGCTTTGAATACCAGTGCCCAGCTCTTTGATCAGGGCAAACTGAAATTGATCTCCAGGGATTTCTCTTTTACCGAGGGACCGGCTGTAAACAAAAGGGGAGATGTGTACTTTACTGATCAGTCCAACAACAAAATTTGGAAGTATAGCGCCGAAGGCAGCTTGTCATTGTTTAAGGATGCCGCAGGCCGTTCTAATGGTATGTATTTTGACCGCAACGGACAATTGCTTACCTGCGCCGATGAGCGTAACGAACTCTGGTCGATCAGCAGCGATGGTAAGGTAAAAGTTCTGCTGTCTGATGTTGGAGGTAAAAAACTCAATGGTCCCAATGATCTTTGGGCCGACCGTCAGGGAGGTATTTATTTTACAGATCCCTACTATCAGCGATTTTACTGGACAAGACAAAGAGGAGAAATAAATGGACAAAAAGTATATTACCTGCCATCCAAAAAAGGAGCGAAAGCACGCGTAGTAGCAGAGGATCTGGTTAAACCAAACGGAATTGTTGGCTCGGCCGATGGCAAGTATCTTTATATTGCAGATATTGAGCAGAACAAGGTTTTCCGTTATACAATTGCAGCAAACGGAAACCTCAGCGATCAGACTTTATTCATTAATCAGGGATCAGACGGCATGACGATCGATGTACAGGGAAATTTATATCTGACAGGGAAGGGTGTGTCTATCTACAGTCCCGCCGCTAAACTGATCGGCCATATAGAAATAAAAGAGCCCTGGACAGGAAATGTTTGTTTTGGCGGTAAAAATCGCAGTGAGCTGTTTATCACCGCATCGACTGCAATCTATACCATTCCCATGCGTACTAGAGGAGTGGAATGATACTTAGTGAATAGGTAAAGTTTGAAAATTTACATAATATTGAAGGCGCTTGAAAGTCATACAATATTGTCACCTTATATATAATTAATGGAAAGAAGATCTTTTGTACAGAAAGCGGGGTTACTAACTGCCGCTTTATTTTCCGGAAAGATGTTATCCTTTGCAGCACAGGCTGAATTTCCCGTTGTCAGAAGGGTTCAGGCTTTGCGCCGTTTTAACAGTAAGGCGGTAGAAAATGTGATCAATGAGTTTACTTCGAAAGTAAAAAATAAGGAGTTTGCCTGGTTATTCAGCAATTGTTTTCCCAATACACTGGATACCTCGGTAACCTTTACCGATTTTGAAGGCAGGCCGGATACCTTTCTGAGCTGCGGTGATATGGAGGCAATGTGGCTGCGAGACAGCTCCGCTCAGGTTTGGGCTTATCTGCCGCTTATGAGAAAAGACAAAACATTAAAAGATCTTGTTGCTGGCGTGATCAACAGGCAGGTAAAATATATTCTGAAGGATCCTTATGCAAGTTCTTTCTTCAACGACCCCACCAAAACTTCGGAGTTTAAAGAAGACCTCACCAATATGATTCCCGGCGTGCACGAACGCAAGTGGGAGATCGATTCCCTTTGTTATCCTATCCGGCTGGCCTACCGCTACTGGCAGCAGACTAAAGATACCAGTCATTTTGATGCCAACTGGCAGGAGGCAATGAAGGTCATCCTCAGAACCTTCAAAGAACAGCAGCGGAAAGAGAACGATGGGCCGTATCATTTTCAGCGCGCTACTGCCTGGGCTACAGACAGCCTGCCGATGCAGGGATTTGGTTATCCGGTGAAACCGGTAGGGTTGATTTGTTCTGCATTCAGGCCAGGGGAGGACGCCACAGTATTTTCATTTTTAATTCCTTCCAATTTCTTTGCCGTTGTCAGTCTTCGGCAGGCGGCGGAGCTTTTCCGGGTGATCAAGGCGGATGAGAAGGTAGCGGCCGAAATGGAAGCGCTGGCTATGGAAGTACGGCAGGCCTTACAAAAATATGCGATCATTGAACATGAAACCTATGGCAAGGTATTGGCCTACGAAATCAACGGTCTGGGAAGTTATCATCTGATGGATGATGCCAGCATACCAAGCCTGCTCGCCATGCCTTATCTTGGTGCAATGTCTATGAGTGATCCTGTTTATCTGAATACAAGGAAAATGGTACTGTCAGCAGATAACCCTTTTTTTTACAAAGGAAAAGTTGCCGAAGGTGTAGGCGGCCCTCATATTGGTAAGAATATGGTCTGGCCGATGAGTATCATCGCAAGAGGCCTCACCAGTACAGATGATGCAGAAATTAAACAATGTCTGGCCATGCTGCAGAAAAGCCACGGTGATACAGGATTTATGCATGAATCTTTTCATGTAGATAACCCTCGCCAGTATACCCGTGCAGCTTTCCCATGGGTAAACGCATTGTTTGGGGAGTTTCTATGGAAGACTTATCAGGAGCGTCCGGATTTGCTGAATGCAGCAACATAATGCAGCAGATTGTCATGTGAATATAATTATGGCTTGGGCTTAACATTAAATTAACATTAGGATAGCCATATTTGCATATGTTCTTACAAATACTCGCAGGCGCTTTCTATCTTTTTACTATTATTGCTGCATTTAAAATGGAGACTCCTCTCAAAGGTCTTTTATTTGTGCTTACTGTAATAGCAGTTAGCGGAGTTCTGTACCTCTTCATTCTTTTTCCCGGCATTTCTGGTATTGTAGTGACCGTAATGCTGGCTACCTTTATTCTCAAACAGGGAAGCCGCTAAAAAAATGAACCACCTGAAAGCACAATTCAGATGGTTCGGTTGAAATAAACAGAACTAACAGCGTAATGGTTTTCTAATAAATTCTTGGATCATGACGTGTAATCTTAATACGTCTGGCTGTGTCAGTTGGTAGCTGATTGGCGAAGCCTTTGGCCCATACAGTATAAATTACTCTGTCTTTCAGTTCGATATCAGCCAGCGTTGCCACAATTGTATTGGTAGCTGTATTTCTGAGGTTCAGCGTGATTCCGGTTTTTGCCGGCACATACTTAAATTCAGTATATTCTCTGTAGGCCCTGTTGCTGAAAGTAGTGGGATCATTTGCATATTCCAGGCTGTAGTTTGGCGCATCAGGTGAAAGGTTCACAAAACGTACCTGCGCGCTGCCTGCTTTATCGTTGCCCCAGTCGTCCCTGATTTTAAGCAGTGATACTGTATCCGCCGAATTGGTAATGAAAACAGAGTGGTAACGGTCATTTTCAAGATCGATCTTTTGGGTACCGATATTGGCAGTATTACCGGCAACTGTAACTTTTCCTGTTTTGCTTCCCGGAGGAATAACCACAAAATATTTTGTATTGTTTCCATAAACAAGTGGAGTGTTGATCGGGAGGATCGTATTGTTCAGATAAAAATCTACTGAGGGCCTTGAGGGTGCTGCATTGATAACTGTAAAAGCGGCCCTGTCCGGAATAGGTTCCGGATCATTGTGGGTACAGGAGCTGATAAATGCTGCTCCGGATAGCAAACTGATAAAGATGCAGGCTTTTCTGGATGTTTCAGAAAGAAGAGTAAGATTAAATTTCATGTTTAAAAAGTTTAATTTTCAATATGTGTTTGCAATGTAAAACGAACGGTCTTTGCATAACGCTACAGAGTTTTTTGGTAATTTTATAAAATGTTGGATTTGTAGCGTTCTTGTTGCGGTATACGTTTAACTGTCGAATGCTGCGTTGAACGCAAAAGAAAAATTAGAAATATTGTCAGTAAAGATAGGCTTAGCGTAGCGTGGATAAAAAAGATACAATGTTCCGGGAGATCATTGCGGGTCTGAGTACCCGTGATGAACGCATACAAGAACGTGTCTATGTGCAGTACTGGGGTTATCTCATGGGGATAGCTACCCGGTATTTCAAAGACCGGAATATTGCCAGGGAAGTGGTGAACGATAGTTTTATGAAAGCGTTCAAGACAATGTACGATTTCAGACATGGTGGTGATCTCCTGGAGTTCCAGAAAACATTTAAATCATGGCTGTCTACCATCACCGTGCGTACCGCGCTGGATAAAATACGCGCTGGTAAAACCACCCTGACCTATGTTGAGGAATACGAAGATGTACAGAGCGGCCATGTAGAGGTGGAGCACAAACTGTATGCGGAGGATATACTGAAGTTAATGGATGAACTTCCTGATCTTCACCGGGCAGTGTTCAATCTTTATGAGATAGAAGGTTTCAGCCATGATGAAATTGGCGCAATGCTCAATATACCGGCCAGCTCCAGCCGTACCTATCTTACGCGGGCAAAACATAAATTAAGAGAGCTTTATAAAAAAAGTATAAAAATTACAGATGGAACAGTCTAATAAGGAATTAATTAAGGAGATAGCTGATCTTTTCGAAGATTATGAGGAATCCTATGTTCCGGGCGAATGGGAAGCTTTTCAGAAACAAAAGAAAAAGAAATACCAATTTTTAACCCCATGGCTCAAAGTTGCCGCGGTGTTATTGCTGATCGCTTCTGTACTTCCTTTTGGTGTGAAAAAACTTCAGAAATCTCCTGAACAGCAAAATGTACCGCCAGTGCTCACTGAAGAAAGACGTTCCAATGAACAGGCATTATCAGCTACCCTGCAAAAAGAAGAAAAGGTAAGCGGAGATAAAAACAAGGCAAACGTATACCATGAGAAAAAGGCAGCAGCTCTGCAGACCAACAGATCCGGCAACCTGCAAATCGCGGCTGCAGCTGATCCTGTCAGCCAGGGATCAAATGGCATTGTTTCATCCCCAACCAATGCCGGCGCGGCTGATTTCAGCACTGTAAATCAGATACTTGCCCAAAATCAGGTGAAAGCAGCTCATACTGGTGTGCCTCTAAAGGACAGTATTGCTGTTCCGGCAAAAGCAAAATTAAGTACTTCAGAATTCCTCATTGCAGAATCTAAAAAAGCCCCGCAGAAAGACAGGAAAAAAGCAGTGCTTTCCAAATGGGATTTTGGTCTGGAGGTAGTTCCTACTGCTACACGCTCGACCATGAATTTTGGCGGCGGACTGGTTACTGCCTACCATATTTCTGATAAATTGTCCCTGAGTTCAGGCATTAACCTGGTGCAGCTTGGTTCCAATGAGCATGTTGCGCAAACTTCGTCACTAATGTCTGCTGAGGCAGCTTCATTTTCCAATGGCAAAGCAACCGGACAGGGCAGCAAAGAACTGCTCACTGTAGCTGCCAATATTAAGGCAATAGATATACCCCTGGGTTTGGTATATAGGGTAAACAAGCATTACTACACGAGTGCGGGAGTTTCCTATTTTAATGTGCTCAGCGAAAAGAGAAATAATACCTATTCCGAAACGGTACCTGTGAGCAGAATGAGTACTGATCCGGTTACAGGAGCCGTGCAAAGCTACAGTGCCCTCGAAACGCAGCAGGTTGATGAGCCAACTACAGACAAACCTCTAAAAGGAAATGGTTATCTCGGCTTTTTTAACTTTTCCGTAGGTCGCCGGCAGAACATCTTCAGACAATACAATATTCAGATCGAACCTTTCATCAAAGTGCCAATAGGAAAACTTTCAGCGCAAGATCTTAATTTGATGAACAGCGGAGTCAAGTTTCAGCTTTCTTTCTAATTAGATATTTTGCCGGTATCTTTAATCCCTGAATGCACAGTTATGTGCGTTCTTTTTGGCTATAAGATTAATTTCAACAGTTTTGCAATAAATTTCAATTTCTTTTTGTAATATTTATGTTAATTTATTGCTATTTTTATTTTCAAAACAAACACCACTAAAAAAAATGAGATGAAAACACTCGGACAAAAATTTAAAATTCTCCGCCAGAAAAAGGGATTGAACCAAATGGCGATGGCGGAATTACTGGACATTTCGATTCCGGCTTATTCTAAACTGGAAACGGGTATTACCGACCCGAACTTCAGCAGGATACACCAGATTGCAACTGTCCATCAAATCGACATCAGGCAATTGCTTAGTACAGGTGAAGACGAGAAGAGTGAGCAGGAGGGGGAGATTGAACGTCTCAAGCAGCGGGTACTGGAACTGGAATCCAGCGTTATCCGCCTGCAGAGCAAACTTATTGATCTTTATGACAGGGAAGACCAGAGAACCAGGCGGGATTGAGAACATCCAGGGAGAATTAACTTATTATTTCCCCACAAAAAATTCATGTTAAATTAACGTTATTATCATATGAGTGTCGAATTTCAATCCGACACTTTTTATTTAATAACTTTTATAATACTTTTGGACCATAATTGAATTTCGGTCTAATGATTTATTATGATGGTGAATGGAAAAGGATGAGATTGTAATAGAGGAGATACTATCGGGAGCAAAAAAACTATTCGGAAAACATGGCTTGAAGAAAACAACCATGGAGGAGATAGCTACTGCTGCCGGTAAAGGGAAGAGCACGCTCTATTACTATTTTCCAAGCAAAAATGAGATTTTTGAGGCTGTTGTGGAGGACGAAATGAAAAATGTAGTGAAGCGTATACGGGAGGCTGTAAACGCTTCACTGACTGCAAAGGATAAATTGAAAGCTTTTTTGCAGGCACAGATTACATCTATCATTGGTTTTCATAGTTTTAGGGAAGTTCTTTTTGATGATTTACTGGCCAGTATGCGCATGCTGATCTGGATCAAGTCGAGATATGAACAGATCCAGATTGACATGATCAAAGAGATTCTGCTGGGTGGATGCCAGTCGGGGGAATTCAAGGAAATGTCAGCAGACCGGATGAACAAAATGTCATTCGTTATGGTCACAGCTTTCAGGGGCCTTCACTTTCCATTGTCCATAGAGTTATCTGAATTACAGACAAATGAATATTTCGATGAAATGATAGATATGCTGATAGCGGGCATAGGAAATGATACTTTAAAGAAGAAAATTGAATAAAATACAATCGTTAGTATGGGGTCATATTTATCACAGTATAACATTAGATAACGGTTAAAAACACAGGAAAAAACGTTAATTTGATTATTTGACAATAATATTATAGACTAAAATACGGTTATGGTCTAAGAATAATTTACTTTTGTCTATCTTAAAATTAACATATTTTTAATATATTAGTACATGGTTCATTGCGGTATTTTTAGTATCAATCTGTATATGAATGAAATAAACTTATGAATATAGCTGAAGTAAACATTATACAATTCAGGCATGCGTAAAAAATTGGGCGATAGGATTGCAGCATTTCAGGATGCAAATGCAATAAAGGAAAAAGGATTATACCCGTATTTCAGATCGATAGAGTCAGCACAAGACACTGAGGTCATCATTGATGGTAAGAAAGTTTTAATGTTCGGGTCAAATTCTTATTTAGGATTAACAAATCACCCGAAGATTAAGGAAGCTTCCAAAGCTGCTATCCAGAAATATGGAACTGGTTGTGCCGGATCAAGGTTTTTAAACGGAACATTGGATATCCACCTTGAACTGGAAAGAAAGCTGGCTGCCTATGTAGGTAAGGAAGCAGCAGTCCTGTTCAGCACAGGATTCCAGGTAAATTTAGGAGTAATCTCCTGCCTGCTGGACAGAAATGACTATCTCATTCTGGATGAATATGACCACGCCTCAATTATTGACGGCAGTCGTCTCTCATTCTCCCGTTCGATAAAATATGCACACAATGATATGGATGATCTGCGTAAGAAATTAAGCAGGTTGCCGGAAGATTCTGCCAAACTGATCGTAGCTGACGGTATCTTTAGTATGGAAGGTGACATTGTTAAACTTCCTGAAATTGTTGCCCTTGCAGAGGAGTTTGGTGCAAATATCATGATGGATGATGCACACAGTTTAGGTGTAATCGGCTTTAATGGTGCAGGCGTATCATCTCACTTTAACCTTACGGATAAAGTAGACCTGATCATGGGAACATTCAGCAAATCGCTGGCTTCACTGGGCGGATTTATCGCTGCCAGCGAAGAAACAATAGAATTCATCAAACACCGGGCACGGTCACTGATGTTCAGCGCCAGTATGCCTCCTTCTTCTGTAGCGAGCGTAATAGCAGCACTGGATATCATTGAATCAGAACCGGAACGTATTGATAAACTTTGGGATAATACAAACTATGCAAAAAAACTACTAACAGATGCCGGATTTGATATAGGACACACAGACAGTCCGATCATTCCTGTTTATATAAGAGATAACGAGAAAACTTTCCTGATCACCAATATCCTGCACAAGAACGGAATTTTCGTTAACCCTGTTGTTTCACCTGCTGTACCATCAGATTCATCGCTGCTCAGATTTTCACTGATGGCGACACATACTTTTGCACAGATTGAGGAAGCGGTTGAAAAAATGTATGCTGCTTTCCAGGAAGTGCAGCTGATGCCTGCAAAGGTAAGTATATGATTCACTTAACTGCCGATAATGGCACGTTGGTGATTGAAAATTTTATAAATGCTATTTCATAAAATTACATCCACAAGCTTAGGCATAGGCTACATCGGTAAAGGAGCAGGGACTGCTGCTGCTGCTGTAACCTGCCTGGTTTGGTATGCTTTGCATCCCGACGGAAATAATTTTATACCCGCACTGATAGTAACCGTGCTCATAACAGCACTGGGAATCTGGTCTGGAAACGTAGTGGAAGCCATTTGGGGCAAAGACCATAACAGGGTTGTAATTGATGAAGTGGCAGGCATGTGCATAGCACTCCTGTGGATTCCCGTTACACCACTTAATATCCTTATAGGACTCATCCTGTTTCGATTTTTTGATATTTTAAAACCGCTTTTTATCAGGCGCCTGGAAGCTTTGCCCGGCGGATGGGGAGTGATGTTTGATGATATACTTGCAGGAGTTTATGCGAATATAGTGCTGCAGGTTATTTTTAGATTTATTCCTAACTGATATGGCGACTTTCGTAAAAGCTCAGGTTGCGTCATTATCGGCCTCAATTATTGACTTTCTTACCACATTAGTCTGTACGCAGGTTTTTCATATCTGGTATGTGGCTGGCAGTGTGATAGGTACAACGGCAGGAGGCGCTGTGAACTTTATGATGGGACGCAACTGGGTGTTCGGTACAAAGGAGCGTAATATCAATGTCCAGATCTTCAAATACGTTTTAGTCTGGGCAGGAAATCTATTGCTGACCACCGCAGGGGTCTTTCTTGTTACACATTACCTGCACGTAAATTATATCTTATCAAAAATCATTGTATCTGGTACAGTTGGAACGGGTTATAACTTCCTGATGCAAAAGAAATTCGTATTTATTTAAATGAGAATGCCATGAGCTTAAATCGCTTTTATAAAATTATATTCACTCTTTCTTTAGTTCTTCCGTTCCAGGCATTTAACGCATCAGCCCAAACTCCTGCAGCAGCCCAGGTATCTTCGAGAACTGTAGTTACTGGAGTAGTCACAGACGCCGCAGATAAAGACCCTGTGCCATATGCTACTGTCCTTTTCAAAGGAACCCAGATCATCACCAAAACTGATGCCGACGGTAAATTTGTAATTTCAACAAGTGAATCACATGATCAGCTACAGATCAGCTATGTAGGGTATAAAACAGCTTTCATTCCTGTCAAGACTGGTGAAACACAAACGGTGAATGTCAAACTGGTCAATGAATCCGAAAATCTGAAAGAAGTTACCATCACTTCGAACAAGCGCCCTGCCTACAGAAACAAAAATAACCCTGCAGTGGAACTGATCAGAAAAGTTATTGAAAATAAGGCCAAAAACCAGAATAAGAACTACGACCACGTAGAATATCAGCAGTACGAACAAATGCTGTTCTCACTCAGTAACCTGTCTGATAAATTTAAAACAAAACGTATCTTCAAAAACTACCAGTTCCTTTTTCAGAACCAGGATTCCACAAAAATAGGAGGTAAGAATATTCTTCCCGTGTTCTTGGAAGAAAAGGTTTCGCAGAACTACCTGCAAAAATCACCTGAAAAAAAGAAAACCATTTATACAGGTGATAAGCATGTGAACTATGATGCCAAGTTTATTGACACCAAAGGATTAAGTAAGTATTTTGAAAGGATGTACGCTGATGTGAATATCTACGAAAGCAACATTTCGTTGATGAGCAACCAGTTCCTGAGTCCTATTGCAGATGCTTCTCCTACATTTTATAAGTTTTTCATCACAGATACAATCAAAACAAGTGTTCCCAACCTGATTGAGTTATCATTCATTCCGCGTAATAACACCGACCTTTTATTTGAGGGTAAGATGTATGTGACGATGGATGGAAATTATGCTGTACAGGATGCTTACCTGACGGTGAACAAAAACATCAACCTCAACTTTGTTCGTGCGCTCGAAGCCAAACTCGATTTCGAAAAGAATCCTGATGGCCGCTACCATTTATCAAAAACCAACCTTGTAGTTGATTTTGGGATCAACAAATCTAAGGGCGGAGGTTTTACAGGGCAGCGCACTGTGATCATCAAAGATTACCAGATCAATAAGCCACAGCCTGCAAGTGTTTACGAAGGACCGGCACTGGCCACTGCGCCCAATGCAGAAAGCCAGTCTGATCAGTTCTGGACAAGTCAGCGTACAGATACCACGCTGAAAACCAACCTGAACATTTATAAGAATATTGATACCCTGCAAACAATCCCTTCCTTCAAAAGAACGGCTGATTTGCTGACCCTGTTCTTTGCAGGATACAAAAACTTTGGACCGTTTGAAGTTGGTCCTGTTAATACTTTCTACAGTTTCAACAATGTTGAAGGACTGCGCCTGAGACTCGGCGGCCGTACTACGCCGGAGCTTAGCAAACGTTATTATTTTGAAACCTATGGTGCCTATGGTATCAAAGACGAGAAATGGAAGTATTTCCTGAGCGGTACCTATTCCCTCAACAACAAGTCGATTTACGCATTCCCTCAGAATTATATCAGGGGAAGTTTCCAGCGGGATACTAAAATCCCGGGACAGGATCTTCAGTTTGTACAGGAGGATAACTTCCTGCTATCCTTCAAGAGGGGGCAGAACAATACTTTACTGTATAACGATTTTTACAAAATCGACTATGTACATGAATTTGAGAGCCATTTCTCTTACCAGGTGATTGCCCGTAAATGGACGCAGCGCCCGGGAGGTTCTTTATACTTCAATAATTTTGAGAACAGTACGGTTAATGCGGTTGATGCACTTACAACTGCTGAACTTAGCCTGAACCTGCGTTATGCACCGAATGAAAAGTTCTACCAGGGTAAAATATACAGGGTGCCAATCATTGATAAATTCCCTATTTTTACGCTAAAATATACAGCTGGCCTGAAAGGCGTAGTTGGCGGACAGTACAATTACCAGAACATTATTGCAAGGGTTGACAAACGTTTTTATCTTTCGCAGTTGGGTTATTCTGATGTAACTATCGAGGGGGGAAATACCTTTGGAAAAGTTCCTTTTCCATTGCTGACGATTCACCGTGCCAACCAAACCTATTCGTACCAGCTGGATTCCTATAACCTGATGAACTTCCTGGAGTTCGTGAGTGACCATTACGCCAGTGTAAATATTGACCATAGCTTCAATGGCTTCTTTTTCAATAAGATTCCGCTGATTAAAAAACTGAAACTGAGAGAAGCAATCTCTTTCAAAGCACTGATGGGTGGATTGCGCTCAGAGAACAATCCAAACAATGATCCCTCACTGCTGCAGTTTCCGAAAAACGAGTTTGGAGAAACCCGTACTTTTGAACTGGGCAGACAACCATACATGGAGGGTAGTGTAGGTATCGGTAACATTTTTAAAGTGTTACGTGTAGATATGGTGAAACGTTTTAATTACCTTAACAATCCTGAAGTTTCCGAATATGGTATCAGGGCAAGAGTTAAATTTGATTTTTAAAAGACAAGTATAAATAAATAGTTATGCAAGCAATATCATTTCGTGATCGTTTACAGCAAACGATCTACAAGGTCATCAATCCTTTTGTGAAGGGCCTCATCCGGATTGGTCTGACTCCAAATGCGGTAACGACCATTGGCCTGATCCTGAATATTGGCGTAGCTGTGATCTTTGTATTTGGTGCCGAAGAAAGCAACAGGGGCGATCTGTCTTTTGTGGGCTGGGGTGGTGCACTCGTACTTTTCGCCGGTTTGTTCGATATGCTTGACGGACAGGTTGCACGCCTGGGCAATATGAGCTCCAAATTCGGTGCATTGTACGATTCTGTACTGGACCGTTACAGTGAGCTGATCATGTTCCTCGGTATCTGCTATTATCTGGTATCCCATCATTATTTTTTAAGTTCCCTGTTCGCATTCATAGCACTTATCGGTTCTATGATGGTTAGTTATACCAGGGCCAGGGCAGAAGGTCTGGGTATCCAGAGCAAAGGTGGCTTAATGCAGCGTCCCGAAAGAGTAGTAACAATAGGTATATGTGCGCTTGCCTGTGGTATTACAGGACATTATATTGGTGGAGGTTACAAAATTTATGTGCCGGGCATCTCCTTCCATATCTTCGAAACCATGTCGATTTTCACTATTCCGATTACGATCATGGCATTCATGACCAACATTACTGCAATCAACAGACTGCGGGATGCCAAAAAGGTAATGGATGCTGCAGAATTACTGGAGCGTGAGACCTTAGAAAAAAAAACTGAAAATAAAAGCCTGAAAGAGCAGGCTGTGCCCGTGGTTATTGCAGGACTGATTATCCTGTCGGCCGTATTTAATTTCGGAAATGTGCAGTCAGTTCTGTCTCAGACAACAGAACAGGGTAACCCATCGCCGTTAAAATTTCCGGTTCCAAAAGGGATTACCAACCAACTGTTTTATCTGCAGCGTGACCCAAATACCAACACAATTATCTGTGAACTGAACACAAGTGCTAGCGGACAGGTCGTACAGGATGATCCTGTACATGTGTACTGGCTCCGCTACGAAGAAAATAGCGAGAAAAAGGAACTGGGTTATGTACAGCGCAAATTTGCCTATGGCATCGAATCAAAGTTTCTAGGTAAAGACCAGTACGAACTTCGCTTTGTATCACATAAGAAATTGCCGATGTATCTTGTAAAATCTGATGAGGATAAGAAATATCATGTTTATGTGACAGTAAATAACAAGAAGATTCAAATAGAACGCATATTTTTGCGGATAGAAGGAGGTTCCTTCTGGTTACCGAATGTAAAGTACGTGGAGATCAAAGGAATGAACGCTTCGAATAATGCTGCTATTACTGAACGGATAAAAATCTAATTGCCATGAAGAAGAATTTTATTTCGAACTCCTCAGACTCCATCAGAATTTTTAAAAATGATCTTTTTGAAAATCTGTCGAAGGTTCATTATTACGTACCCCTGATCGTTTATATTCCGGTGATTTCTTTCCTTGGTTGGAAATCATTTACAGACGTACATATGGGTGTGCTGTCATTTATAGGATGGATGCTGACGGGTTTATTTCTATGGACCATCACCGAATACGTTCTGCACCGCTGGGTATTTCACTTTTATCCCAAATCCGAATTCGGGCAGCGGATCCATTTTATCTTCCATGGGGTACACCACGATTATCCGAATGATTCAAAACGATTGGTTTTACCGCCTTCGGCAAGTATCCCTATGGCACTTGCATTATACTTCCTGTTTCTTTATCTGTTGCCGTCAGGAACGATCTATGCTTTCTTTACCGGCTTTCTCATTGGTTACCTGGTTTATGATATGACGCACTATGCATTACATCATGCCAACTTCAAAAGTTCTTTCTGGAAGAAACTGAAGCAGCACCACATGTTACACCACTACTCTGACTCTACCAAAGGTTACGGGGTAAGTTCTGCTCTATGGGACAAGATTCTCGGTTCAGATTTTAATAAAAAATAAATGTCAGAACAGTTAGGGCCGAACAAACCATTCTATGCCATAAAAGATGTCGCCATCATTACAGTGATATCTTTATTTTACCTTTGCCTGTCCTATGTGTTGGTAGGGTTTAATTCAAACCAGCTGGTATTGGTATTGCTTTTCAATATCCTGTATTATACTTCGGCGGTAAGCAGGAAGTTTATCCTCGGGTTCTCGATTTTTATTGTCTACTGGATCCTGTTTGATTACATGAAGGCATTCCCGAATTACTTATTCAGCGATGTACACATTGCAGATCTCTATCATCTGGAGAAACATATCTTCGGGATCTTTTCCGGTGGAAGAATATTAACGCCTAATGAATTTCTCAGGAACCACCACGCAGCTTTCATAGATTTCATTGGTGGTATCTTTTACCTGATGTGGATACCTGTACCGCTCGCTTTTGCAGCATATCTGTTTTTTGTTAAAAAAGAACTGTTTCTCCGGTTTGCACTTACCTTTGTACTGGTAAATATGATAGGGTTTGTGATCTACTATATTTACCCTGCAGCACCTCCATGGTATGTTCAATACCACGGATTCGTCTTCCTTGCACATACCCATTCCAATCCGGCCGGACTGATCAGGTTTGATCACCTGCTGCATACCACAATTTTCCAGTCGATTTACAGACAGGGATCCAATGTATTTGCTGCCATGCCATCGCTCCATTCTTCCTATCCTGTAATCGTACTGTATTACGGCCTGAAGAATAAAATGGGTGCCATGAATGTGGTTTTTGGGATAGTCATGGTAGGTATTTGGTTCACAGCAGTCTATGCAAGTCACCATTACGTATTGGATGTACTGGCAGGCATCACCTGTGCCATAATAGGGATCAACCTGTTTAACCTGCTGCTGAAACGTACAGCACTCGGCACCTTCGTAGAAAAAATGCGCGTAGTTATCGCTTAGAATTCCCTAAATTAGTGCTTTAACCACAAGAACGACATTGGCAGCACTACCCTCCATCAGACTATCTGAACTGACCGCACAGATCCATGATACCATTAATGGTGTTTTTGGCTCAAAGACGTTTTGGGTAATTGCAGACATCACCAATTATACCTATAAGCCCCAGAGCAACTTTCATTATTTCGAACTCGTAGAGAAAGATAAATCATCTGCAAAGATCCTCGCCAAGATAGGCGGCAGGGCATGGGGAAATGCCGCTGTAAATATTTCCAACTTTGAAAAAGCTACCGGGCAGCAGTTCAAAAATGATATCAACGTACTGGTTCAGGTGGCCGTGCAGTATAACCCTGCCTTCGGACTGCAGCTCAATCTGCTGGATATTGACACCAGTTTCACCCTGGGGAGGTTTGAACAGCAGCGAAAGGAAACGCTGGAAAGACTGCTGAGGGATAATCCTACATTTATCCGCTTAGAGGATGGGCAGTACCGTACACGCAATAGTGACCTGCAGCTGAACCGTGTATTACAGCATATTGCGGTAATATCCTCTGACACTTCCGCGGGATACCATGATTTTAAGCATACGCTGGAGAATAACACTTTCGGTTATCGATTTGAAATAGATGATTATTTTGCCCTGGTACAGGGAGAAGGGAACGCAAAGCAGGTACTGGCACAGCTGATCGCGGTCTTTGGGTCAGGCAAATCCTATGATGCACTGGTGATCATCAGGGGCGGAGGTTCGCAGATGGATTTCCTGATTTTTGACAACTATGAACTTAACCGCGCCATTGCCAAGTTCCCTATACCTATAATTACAGGGATCGGACATCAAAAGAATGAAACCATAGCTGACCTCATGGCACATACATCAACCAAGACACCAACAAAAGTGGCGGAGATGCTGATTGCACACAACAGAGGTTTTGAGGATGCGTTACTATCCTTACAGCAACAGATCATCATCAGGACCTTCCAGATGATGACCCACCATAAGGAACAGTTAAACCGGCTCAATCAGGTGACCATCAATTCTTCCAGGAACCTGATTCACGAAAAACACCGAGACATCCTGAATCTTTCTGGCATGATCCTGACTAATCCAAAGATCATCCTGTCCAACAAGAGAAAAGACCTGAATAACCTGCTGGCCAACCTGCGGTCGTTCAACAGGATGTATTTCATCAATCAGTCCAGGTACATCGCTCATTTTGAGTCTGTAGTGCGGCTGATGAGTCCGCAGAATATATTGAACAAAGGATTTGCCATTGTAAAGGTCAATGGTGTAATTGTGGGCGATGCTGCTTTGATAGAGGAAGGGACAGAAATGACTGTGACGCTCGCCACAGCAGAAATCAACACAAAAGTATTAGCTAAAACATCACGTAATGGAAAAGAATTTGAACTATGAGGAAGCTTACCGGGAACTGGCAGAGATTGCCGCTGAGATCGAGACCGAAGCAGTATCTGTTGATGTGCTTGCAGAAAAGGTAAAACGGGCATCCCTGCTGATCGCTTTCTGCCAGACAAAATTAAGATCTACCGAAACAGAGGTCAACAAAATTATAAAGCAGATGGAAAACCAACCCTTATAACTACCTTCGTTTAAAAATAAAGATATGTTAGTTTACAGCGCAGAAGAAGAAGAAGAATTTTTTGATCAGATCGATCAGGTGTATGTACTGGCAGAGTCAGACCAAACCGAAGAAGCCGAAGCTTTATTGCTGGAGATCGAAAGCGGGATCCCTGATCCAAAAGAGAATTGCAGCGTCGGCGCCATCATGCTGGATAGCATCTATGCTTTTTATGAGCAGATCGGGCAGCTTGAAAAAGCTTTGCCCTATTTCCTGAAAGAAACAGCATACCTGCAGGAGAAGATGCAAACCGAAGAAGTAAAGAATATAGTTCATTTTATAACTGTAGGCAATATTTACTATACACTTCAGGATTTAGACCAGGCAAGGGTATACTTTAAGATTGCATTTGACCTGGGTAAAAAGAAAGTCTTTGCTGATTCACATCCTGATTTCCTCTTTATCGCACTGGCTGCTGATGAGGACTTCGAAGATTTCAAAAGAAACTTTGTTCCGGCAGAAGAAGGAGCTGATGATGAAGAAGAACTGACAGACGAACAGCAGGACCTGATGGACGAGTATTGTGAAAAGGGAAATGCAGAAATGGATGAAGAGAACTATGCTGCAGCTGCAGAATGGTTTAAAAAGGCTTACGCTGTTTTACCCGAGCCAAAAGAAGATTGGGAGGCAACCGGTTATATCACAGCTTCACTGGGTGACGCCTTGTTTAGTGAAGGCAAATTTGCAGAAGCGAAGGAGCAATTGCTGATCGCTTACGAATTTTACAGTGCCGAAGAAAATAATCCCTTTGTGTTGTTGCGTTTAGGCGAGGCTTGTTTTGAGCTTGGCGATGAGCAGATGGCGCTTGAATTTTTATTGAAAGCCTATCAGCTGGAAGGTGCGCAGCTTTTTGATGATGATAAGAAATATCTGAAATTCCTGAAGAAACATCACGATTTATAATCAAATGATAGCAGCGGCTATGCAATCAGTAGCTGCTGCTCTATTACAGATACCAGGAAGGAAACGTCAAAAGGTTTGTGCACTACCTCATCCGCACATATTTCCTTCACAATCTCGGCTTTTGGATGCGTAGAAAGCACTATAACAGGGATGTGACTAGTATTACCCGAAGATTTTATCGCTTCACACAATGCTGTCCCTTCGGCCGTTGGATGGATAATATCCAGTAAGATGGCATCCGGGCCAAAGTCTTTAATGTGATCAAAAACTTCTTTATCGGAGTTGATCAGGTCCAGGTCATACCCCTCCTCGGTCAGAATGATATCAATTAATTCAAGTATATCTTTGTTTTTTTCCAACACTAATATCTTTTTCTTCATATGATCAAAGTCAGCCAGGATAACAATAGGAGGGGGAAATCCTGCAGAACAAATATATATAGAAAAATAGTAATCCGCTAGGAAAAATTTGTCAGGCCAAATGCTTTTTGACCAGATCTGTAAGGTCATCCAGGTCAAATGGCTTTCCGAGAAATTCATCGGCGCAGGCTTGTTTAACCACCTGATGTTCAGTAGCGTGGGCCGACATGATGAGGACAGGTATATGTCGTGTTGCAGGGGACTTCTTTATCTCAAGACATAAGTCAAGACCGTTCCCATCAGGAAGTTTAACATCCAGCAGGAGCAGATCCGGCTCAGGGTTTTCGGACTGCTGCTGTCTGTAATCTGAGATACTATCTGCAAGTCTAACCTCGTATCCCATTTCAACGAGCAGGTAACAAATAATATACCTGATATCTTCGTCGTCCTCAACAATAAGTATCCGTTTCCCCATATACATCTATTAGTTTAACTTTTATATCTGGTAATACGATGTAAAAGGGATTAGGTATCTTGGTTTGAAATAAAAACTTAATAAAAATGGCGGAATATGTATTTATTTCGTAAAAGTTATATATTTGGCCATATTAAAGATTAAAACATGGAAAAATTTACAAAATTAAAAGAACTGCTTGCTTCGGTTGAAGCTGACGCAGAGAAGTTTTACAATGCTGGAAACAGTGCTGCAGGTACAAGAGTACGTAAAGCAATGCAGGATTTGAAAGTTCTTGCTCAGGACATTCGTGCTGAAGTAACAGAGAAAAAAAATTCGGCTAAGTAAAATTAGCTCAACCTAACCTGAAGAGGGTATATCAAAACAAGGTCTAACGCAATCTTATGGGTTGATGAACCCTGCTTTGGTATTCCCTCTTTTCATTTTCAAGATTATGCCCTATATCGCGCATCCAGACCGTTATACAAATATGCAATACCGCCGTTGTGGTAAAAGCGGACTGAAATTATCTACCCTGTCCCTGGGACTATGGCACAATTTCGGTCATGTTGATCAGTTACAAAATTCTACAAATATCATCAAGCTGGCCTTCGACAGCGGGATCACCCATTTTGACCTGGCCAATAATTACGGCCCGCCTCCGGGTTCTGCCGAAGAAAACTTTGGGGCCATCCTTAAACACAACTTCGCATCTTACCGTGATGAAATGGTAATCTCCTCAAAAGCAGGGTATACGATGTGGGACGGACCGTATGGCGACTGGGGTTCCAAAAAATACCTGGTTTCCAGTATGGATCAGAGCCTGAAGCGCATGGGACTGGATTATGTGGATATATTTTACCACCACCGCCCGGATCCTGAAACGCCGCTGGAAGAAACGATGGTTACGCTGGACCTCTTTGTTCGTCAGGGGAAAGCGCTGTACGTAGGAATTTCCAATTACAAGGCCCCGGAAGCTGCAGCAGCAATCAAAATACTACGCGAAATGGGTACCCCATGCCTGATTCACCAACCTAAATATTCCATGTTTGAAAGGTGGATCGAGAAAGATTTACTGGATCTGCTTGGTAAGGAAGGGGTTGGCTGTATTCCATTTTCCCCGCTTGCACAAGGTCTGCTCACAAACAAATACCTGCATGGCATTCCCGAAGATTCAAGAGCGGCGAAATCAACTGGTGCGCTGCAGCAGGCACAGATTACTCCGGAGGTTTTAAAGCAGCTGAATGCCTTAAATGCGCTTGCTGCTGAACGCGGACAAACACTGGCACAGATGGCCTTGTCCTGGATATTACGCGATGAAAGAATTACTTCGGTACTGGTAGGCGCAAGCAGGCCTGAGCAGTTGCAGGATTCCCTTAAATGTCTGGAGAACCTTGACTTCACAGCGCAGGAATTACAGCATATTGAACATATCTTAGCAGATTAAACACACACCGCAGGATTAGCCTGCTACGAATACTATACAATAAATGACAATAGAAGAAAAGATCAAAGCCTCAGAGACAAGGATTTTTAAAGCTGTATTTCCGAATACAACGAACCATTATGACACGCTGTTTGGCGGATCGGCAATGATGATGATGGATGAAGTGGCATTTATCTGTGCAACGCGGTTCTGCAGGCAAAAAATGGTGACAGTGAGCAGCGACAGAATAGATTTTACGCATCCGATTCCTGCAGGTACAATCGTTGAACTTGTGGCAACGGTTAGCCATGTCGGGAATACGAGTATGAAGGTCAACGTAGATATATTTGTGGAGCAGATGTATTCTGAACTGCGGGAGAAAGCGGTTAGTGGCAGTTTTTCTTTTGTTGCCATGGATGAGTATAAGAAGCCTACTCCGATAATTAAGTAAGAGTTTTCCGGCTTTGTCTATAAAATTGTGATGTGCTGATTCAAACCCGATGTTTATTTGATTTCGATTGGCATCTAAATCAAATAAAAAACGCAGGGTTTGAATCAGCACATTACAATTTTAAAATATCATCTCAGCCTGCAGTTTAATACAATTACCGGAGAAAACATCTATTGAGGTCCCGATCACAGTTTTCTCCTGACAGCTGTAGCAACCTTTGTATTACCAGAGAAAAATCAATTGCAATTACAATCCCAGTTTCTTGCTGATTGCTGCAGGGATACCGCCTTTGTTTAAGAGAAAAGCAGTTGTTTTGTATTTCACGTAGTTTTTAGTTACATACAAATAGCCTTTGTAATCGTTGGTTACGCCCCAGGAGTTTTTCACTATGTAGTATTCCTTACCGTTCTGATCTTTGGCAAGTCCTATGATGTGCATACCGTGATCATCGGTAGTCTGGTAGTTGTCAAATGCCTGCTGACGGTTCTCCTGGGTGATTTCCATTTCCGGTTTTGGTTCGCTGAATAGTGTGGCAGTTTCCTCTGCAGTCATTTCTTCAACAGGTTTTGCCGGAACATATGCTACGCCGTTTTTGTAGGAGAAAAACTTTTCACTTACATCGGTAGCCCATGCCACAGAATATCCTTTTTTCAATGCATTGTCTATGATCTCAGTGATTTCATTTACAGGAACATTGGAAACCTGGTCAAAGGACCAGTTGTCTGGTACCAATAACGTAAATTTAGAGTAGAAGGGATGATCGCTGAAGGACGAAAGTTCAACGTAGTCTTCCGGCTTAATGCCAACAACCTCTTTTGCAAAAGTCTGCGGAGTATAACTTTTGCCTTTGTAGTCAAATTTCTCCGGTACAGCTCCCAGATAGGAGTCGATCATACCCGTATATGCCTTTTCCCAGTTTGGTGTCAGTGTACCGTTTGCATTTTTAACTACCGCTTCCAGCATCCCCGAAGTGATAGCGCCCATTTCCGCAAATTTGTTCTTCCTGGTTCCGTAATTTAATCCGGTATAATTGATTTGCGGCACAGCGCCGTATTTATTGTACATGTTAATTACATCGTGCAGAGCACCGCCGTCTCCAAGGGTTACTGCTCCGTGCATACGTACATAGTTAATGCCTTTTTCAACGTAGGCATTACGCGCTGAAAAAATTTGCGAGAGCACAACCGGTTTTTTGCCCATTCTGATCATCTCTGATTCGAGGAAGGAATTTGTAGAATAACTCCAGCAGGTACCTGATGAGCCCTGGTTTTGTACAGGCGTGTTTTCAAGGTTGATGATGTCAGTAAATTTAAAGCCTGCAGTGCTGTTGGCCGACTGGTTGTTTTTAAGAGAGTTGACCAGATTATCCTGGGCGAAGCCAAAAGTTGAGGATAAAAGTAGTCCGGAAGCCAGGAAAAATGGCTTGATAAATGATGTAGTCATATTTGTGTTTAATTCTGCAACCTAATTGCGTTTGTGTATCTTTGTGGGGCAATCTACATTTTTTACAGAAAGCGGGAAAAAATTGAAAGGATTTTGAGGGTTGCGCAACATGAAATTTACGAAGCTTTCATGTGGGGTTAATTTTTTTAAATATAAAAGCGAATGAAAGCAAAAGAAGTAACACTCCTGACCGGTTTTCTGGGGGCTGGTAAAACAACAGTACTCAATGCGGTAATCGCAAAAAAGAAAGATACACGTTTTGCCATCATCGAAAATGAAATTGGTGAGGAGAGTATAGATGCCGGACTGATCCTTAAAGGAGAAGACGACATCATGGAGCTGAACAATGGCTGCCTCTGCTGTACCCTCAATGATAATATCTATGAATTACTGAATAATCTCTGGGACAGAAGGGATTCCTGGGACCACCTGATTATCGAGGCTACAGGCATAGCCGATCCGGCAAATATCGCGCATCCTTTCCTTACCAGTGATAACGTAAAAAGGGGTTTCGATTTGAAAAGGGTAATCTGTATAGTTGATGCAGAGCTGATTGAGGACCAGCTGAAAGAACATCCCGAGGCCATTAAACAGATAGCCTTCAGTGACCTCATCCTGCTCAATAAAGTAGAAAAGGTGGCTGCTGAATATGTGAAGGAACTGCAGGCAATTTTAAAATCAATTAATCCTTTTGCAGAAACGCTGATTGCCGAAGGGCAGAATTTTCAGATCAGCAAACTCTTCGAAAGGGAGCGTTTCGCTAATTTTTACAGCAATCCCAAACCTGTGGTTACGCCCAAAGGGATATTCAGCCTGGGCAACGCGGAAAAGGAGAAACAGCCTTTGGTTGCGTTTGGTACTTCGCACAACAGGCACGAACACAGTGATATTGAAACTATTTTGCTGAAGTATAAGGACAGCATGAACATCGAAGAGCTCGAGCACCGGATGATGGTTTTCCTCATCGCGCAGTCGGCCAATGTTTACCGCGTAAAAGGAATTATCTACAGTCACCATTTCCAAAGCAGGATCGTCCTGCAGACAGTCGGCAAGTCGCTCGCAATCTCAGTCGGCGAAACCTGGTTGCCCGATGAGATCCGGGAAACAAAGATTGTAGTGATTGGCAAAGGTCTTAAATTGTACGGATTCGATAAAATGTTCCGCACCTGTCTTTATTCCCCATCAGATATAAAATAAATCAATTAAATTGGCTACATGTTAAGTGGTTATAAAGCGGTATTACCCATAGTATGTGTTGCATTTTCGAGCATTGTGCTCTCCTGTTCATCGCAAAAGATTATCAATGATCCCCTCCTGGAAAAAGGTGTGGACAGATCGCTCGCTATTTACCGAAAGGCAGTACTAAGCAACATTCAGTATATGCTCGACCTGGATATCCCTGCGCAGAAAACCAAACCTGTAACTGCGCACGAAACTTTAACTTTTACGCTGAGCAATCTCAGGCTGCCTGTACAGGTTGATTTCAAGGAAGATCCTTCGAAAATCAGCAGGATGACGCTTAATGGCCATCCCATCGAAACAGATCATCAGAAAGAACACTTGCTGCTGCATCCTGAATTTCTGAAAAAGGGTGTCAATGTCCTGCAGATAGACTTCATTGCAGGCAACGGCGCACTGAACAGAAATCCCGACTATCTCTACACGCTATTTGTACCAGACAGGGCAAGGACTGTTTTTCCCTGTTTCGATCAGCCCGATCTCAAGGCCATTTACAACCTTACGCTCCACGTTCCACAAAACTGGAAAGCAATTGCCAATGCAGAACTAAAGGATTCGGTGATTGGGCAGCAGTATAAAACCTATCATTTTAAGCCATCCAACCTGTTGAGTACTTATCATTTTGCTTTTGCCGCAGGTGATTTTAAACTGTATACCGGGACTTTAGCCGGTAAAAATGCAGAGTTTCTGTACCGCGAGACTGATAAATCCAAAATTACGCCCAGTCTGCCAGCCATCTTTGGAATCCATACATCAGCGCTCAAATTCTATGAAAAATGGACGGGCATTCCATATCCTTTCCAGAAGTTTGGCTTCGCAGCCAGTCCTGATTTCCAGTTTGGAGGGATGGAACATCCCGGTGCGATTCAATACAAAGCTTCTTCACTGTTCCTTGATGAGGGTGCTACAAAAGATCAGATCAATTCCCGCAACACTTTGATCGCACACGAAACTGCACACATGTGGTTTGGCGATCTGGTGACCATGGACTGGTTTACGGATGTCTGGATGAAAGAGGTATTCGCGAATTTTATGGCGGATAAAAATGATGGAGAAGCAGGCGGCAAAGACAGCTACGCTTTCAAATTCCTGATCGATCATTTTCCTGCAGCATATGCTGTAGACCGAACAGCCGGGGCAAACCCAATTCGTCAGCCCCTGGATAACCTGCAGGACGCCGGCTCACTTTACGGAAATATCATTTACCATAAGGCACCGGTGATGATGCAGCAGCTGGAAAACCTGATGGGCAAAGACCGCTTTCAGCAGGGGGTAAGGGAGTACCTGCATCAATTCTCCAATGGAAACGCCTCATGGCCGGATCTCATAGATATACTGGACCGGTATACCCCGGCTAACCTGAAAGCCTGGAATAAAGTATGGGTAAACGAGAGCGGCCGGCCTGTTATCAGTTATACGATGACCACCGATCATGCGAAGATCTCCCATTTACAGCTGGAGCAGCATCCGGAATATGGTCAGCAGCGCGTGTGGCCCCAAACCTTTGAGATCAGCCTTTTTTATCCCGGATCAGTTAAGGTAATACAGGTAAATCTGAGGGGAGAAAAGCTGGTACTGAAAGAGGCGGAAGGACTGCCGGAACCGCAACTGATCCTCTTTAACTCTGCCGGTGAGGGTTATGGGGAATGGCCGGTAGACCCGCGATTGCCGGAACAACTATCCAGGTTAGAAAAACCGCTGCACCGTGCCACAGCCTATATATCATTGTATGAACAAATGCTCAGCGGAAAGGCCATCAAGCCCGACCGCCTGCTCAGTGTATTTGCGAATGCCCTGCAAACAGAACAGGAAGAGTTGAATATTAAATTGCTCAGCGGTTATATCAGTACGCTTTACTGGCAGTTCAGCACAGCCGGACAAAGAAAAACTTTATCCGCCATTCTGGAAAAACAAATCTGGGCCGCCTTGCTGAAACAAAAAAACAGCAACAATAAAAAGCAGCTGTTTAAGGTCTATCAGGATGTATTCATGAATGCCGAAGCCCGGAAAAGATTACACCAGGTCTGGGAAAGCCAGGTTCCACCGGCAGGAGTTGCGCTTTCAGAAGACGATTACACCAGTCTGGCTTTTGCGCTGGCCCTGCGTGATGACGCAGACCAGTCTATATTCGCGGTTCAGAATAGCCGCATCAGCAACCCAGACAGAAAAAGGCGTTTTGAATTTATAATGCCGGCGGTTTCGGGCGAGAAGCTCAAGCGGGACGATTTTTTTAACAGTCTCAAATTATTGCCCAACAGGGCTAAAGAATCCAATGTACTGGCCGGATTGTACTACTTGCATCATCCTCTGCGCCAGGCTTCCAGCGTCCATTATTTGCAGCAAAGTCTTGAGCTTCTGCAGGAAATCCAGACTACCGGTGATATCTTTTTCCCGCAATCCTGGCTGCAGGCCACATTTGGATCTTACCAGGGTAAAGAGGCCGCCGATGTTGTCAGGGGTTTTTTAAGTGCAAACCCCGATTACAATCCAAAGTTAAAGGCTAAAATCCTGCAGAATACAGATAATTTGTTCAGGTCAGAAAAACTGGTTCAGTGATTGTGCAACAACTCAAAAATCATATTACAACTAATAGTATCATTTTCAAAGACAACAACACATGACTGAAAAATTAAACATCGGCTGGATCGGACTCGGCAATATGGGTACGCCAATGGTAAGAAATCTTGTCAAAGCAGGATTCGAGGTTACAGTATATAACCGCAGTGCGGATAAATCAGAAGCACTCAGCAAGGAAATCGGGATTACTGTAGCTTATTCACCGGCAGAACTGGTAGCTTCATCAGACGTGATCGTCACGATGCTGAGTGATGACGCCGCAGTAAAACAAGTATACGAAGGCGATAACAATATATTTTCTGCACAGCCAGGCAAGGAGCTAACAATGGTGGATATGAGCACCGTTTCCCCGGAGACTACAAAATATCTTGCAGGCCTCTGCGCAGAAAAAGGAATTACCTATCTGGATGCACCGGTTGCCGGCAGCGTAAAGCCCGCAGAAGAAGCGCAACTGGTGATTATGGTTGGCGGAGATGAAAAGGTATACGGGAAAGTTAAACCTATGTTTGATGTGCTGGGCAAAATGTCTGTTTACCTGGGCGAAACCGGGAAAGCAAATGTGGCGAAGCTATCAGTGAACCTAATGTTGGGAATTGTAACGCAGGGCTTGGCCGAGGCAGTAGTTTTTGCCCGTAAGAATGGCTTGTCGGCAGAACAGTTGCTTCCGCTGATCAATGCCAGTTCAGTAGGGGGAGGGCTTACCAAAATGAAAACAGAAAACATCATCAACCAGGATTTCAAAGCAGCATTTGCCCTCAAACTGCTGGAAAAGGATATCAGGCTTGCTACAGAAAATGGAATGGATACTCCGGTAGGGCAATCCCTGTATACTACCTTAAAGGCTGCAAAAGAAAAGGGGCACGGTGATGAAGATATGATTTCTGTACTGAAATACCTTTCAGGCGAGTAAGCAATTTTGTTCAGAAAGGCAAAGGTTTGCCGGGGGGAGTCAGTGATTAAATTTAACATGACAGGTTAGCGATGGGATTTAAGATCTTACGGTTTATATTTTTCGGTAACTACTTCGTGGGTCTGCTGGCTGTTGCATTAACGATCGAATCCACCCTGCAACTGAGCATGCCTTTCAATTCCCTCAGTTATTATATTCTGCTGTTTCTGGCACCCATAGTGTATTATACTTATGCATATATGGGCGCCACAAGCAGTGAAAACTCCCAGAATCCGAGAACCGCATGGTACGGCAAACACCATAACTTCATTCACCGCAGTCAGATCATCCTGACTTCCATTGGGCTTGCTGTTTTTCTTTACATGCTGCGCAGAGATTATGTAGCTATCCTTCATCTTCCGATCTTGTACTGGATCACGGTCGCGGTGGTTATAGGAATGGCCATACTATACTATGGTTTGGTGCCGGTGTTCTTCTTTAACCTCAATTTGCGCAATACAGGCTGGCTTAAACCATTTATTATCGGATTTATTTGGGCAGCCACGGCAAACCTGCTGCCGCTGATACTGCTGAAGATCGAATCAGGAATAGACTTTACCGAATCGCCCCTATGGTTTTTTCTCTTTATCAAGAACTGGATGTTCTGTACGGTAAACGCGATCATGTTCGATATGAAGGATTACGCGATCGACTCCAACAGTCAGCTCAAAACATTTGTGGTACGGATAGGATTAAAAAAAACGATCTTCTACGTATTGATCCCACTGCTTTTGCTGGGGATGATCTCCCTGCTGGTCTTTGCTAATTTTGAGCATTTCGCACCAGCAAGGATACTGCTCAATCTGATCCCCTTTGTACTTACATTGGTAGTTGCTTATTCGATGAATAAACGGAAGAAGATTTTTTACTATTTGATAGTTATCGACGGGCTGATTCTGGTAAAAGCCCTCTGCGGGATTATCGCCATGCATGTCATATAAAACGTAATCCTATGCAAAACAACTACGATCCCATAGCCCGTTACTACGATGTGCTCAGCAGGCTAGTTTATTTTCGTGCGCAGCTAAAAGCGCAAACCTCCCAGCTGCCCCTCATTCCTGCAAACAGCAAAATACTCATCGCCGGTGGCGGAACAGGCTGGATCCTCGAAGAGATCAGTAAACTGCAGCCTTCAGGATTAGACATTACCTATGTAGAGATCTCTGCAAAAATGCTTGAACTCTCCAAAAAACGCAATGTCAGAGATAATACGATTACCTATGTCCATGCAGCAGCTGAAGATCTGAACCCCGCAATTCTTCCCAAAACCCCTAACCTCAACGCCCCTTATGATGTGATCATCACCGCCTTCTTATTTGATAACTTCTCAAAAGATAAGATCAGCTTTGTATTTAATAAGTTCCACAATGCGCTCCGCAGCGATGGACTATGGCTCTTCTCTGATTTTTACTATACCGAGGCCACAGGCAAACGCTGGCAAAAGTATCTCCTCAAAGCCATGTATTTCTTTTTCAGGCAGATTTCCAATATCGAAACAAGCATGCTGATCAACACTGAACATCACTTCGAGGAACGTTTTTACTGCCCCCTGCAAGTGAAAAAATACTACGGCGGATTCATCAAATCGATCGTTTATCAAAAATCTTAAATTGGTCTCAGGAGAGTTATTTTAATCCTATTTTAACTTAAGTGTAAAGTAAGTGTAACCACAATGTAACAGTACTATTGTAACAATAGTGCAGGTAATCTTTTTTGCAGCATCAGATGCCCTATATTAGAGAAATGGCGATTTAAAGTCCTCCAGGCCACAATTATTTGATTTTAATAAGTATTGATTTGAACTGAATATGTTCCTGTCCAGCCTTGTAAATTACATTTGTTGTGTACTAAAAACACTAAGTAGAATATCAATTGAATTTAATTGAATTAAAGATGCCCCAATTACCTGTTTCCACCCTTCTTTGTTGTTCCTTTTTGTGCGCTAATGTAGCTGTCGATGCTCAGACCTTAAATATGAAAGAGGCCATAAGTACTGCGATAGCAAATTACGGAACCATCAAGGCAAAAACAAACTACGTAAATGCCTCTGAGGAAAGTATAAAGCAATCCAGAAGAGAGTATCTGCCAAACTTCACCCTCTCAGCCCAGCAGGACTATGGAACGGTGAACGGACAGACCGGTCCGCTGGCGCCCCTTGGCGGCGGACTAAACGCGTCCTCATCCGGACCAACTCTCGCCAGTCAGAACTGGAATGCCGCATTTGGTGCCTTGTATCTCAGTAATATCAACTGGGACTTTTTTACCTTCGGTCGTATCAAGGAAAGGATCAAGGTTTCCCAAACACAACTGGCCCGTGACAAGAATGACCTGAGCCAGGAGATCTTCCAGCATGAAATAAGGGTGTCAGCCGCCTACCTTAACCTGCTTGCTGCACAGCGCCTCGCTCAATCGCAACAACGCAACCTGGAAAGAGCAATCGTCTTTAAAGACAATGCAGTAGCACGTGCAAAAAACGGACTGATCGCCGGAGTAGATTCTGCACTGGCCAATGCACAGGTTTCCAGCGCAAAAATCCTGCTCACCAATGCCATTGACCTTCAGCAGGAGCAGGCTAACCGCCTGGGTGTTCTTCTAGGTGTAAGCTCAACAGCGTTCACCCTGGATACAGCATCAATCAACCATGTTCCACATGCCATCCTGCTCAAAGATACAGCTGCGGATCTTGCACAACATCCAACGCTTAAATACTACAGGGCAAGAGTTGATCTCAGCAATGAACAAACCAATTATTATAAACGACTGAAATACCCAACCTTCTCGTTTACCGGCACCTTTCAGGGCAGGGGATCGGGTTTTGGACCAGAGTACGTTGGTAACCAAAATATATATTCCAGCAGTTACAGCGATGGTATCAATCCAACCCGCGCAAACTACCTGCTTGGTGTAGGTGTAGTCTGGAACCTGAGTTCCATCCTTAAAACCAACCCACAGGTGAGGGCACAACGTTATACCACCTACGGCCTGGAAAACGAATATCAACTCATAGACCAGCAGCTGCATGCCCAACTTGCACTCTCAGAAACAAAGATCAGCAATGCTATGGCCAACTATATGGAAGCACCGGAGCAGGTTAAAGCTGCGGCACAGGCCTATCTGCAGAAAAGTGTTCAATACAAAAATGGATTAGCAACGCTGGTAGACCTTACGCAGGCATTGTTTGTACTGAACAGGGCAGAGACCGACAGGGAT
>Ga0308163_10000805_pt1 | contig 43629 bp, 37 predicted proteins | sample PhyTR1_FD_201037 | JGI IMG/M metagenome (GOLD analysis project Ga0308163, IMG submission 201037) | Phyllosphere microbial communities from UC Gill Tract Community Farm, Albany, California, United States - DLSLT.R1 | ecosystem: Host-associated > Plants > Phyllosphere > Unclassified | place: USA... | reverse complement strand
ACGATGCTGTTCGGCGCGCTTCCCGTGACGTTCAGGTTAAAGCTGAACGGGTGTGACGAGTGAGCCGTCGGCGAAATAGGCGCTGACGTTTGCGAACACCAGGTCGGCCATGGCCTGGCGCGTTTCGTAGGTGCCGCTGCCGATGTGCGGCGTCAGCACGACGTTGTCCAGCGACATCAGTTCGGCGGGCACATTCGGCTCGTCTTCGAACACGTCCAGGCCCGCGCCTGCAATCTCCGATGCCAGCAACGAGGCCACGAGGGCTTTTTCGTCGACCACCGAACCGCGTGCCACGTTGATCAGGTAGGACTTCGGCCCCAGGGCCTTGAGCACGTCGCGGTTGATCAAGTGCTGGGTCTCGGGACCGCCCGGCACGATGACGATCATGCAGTCCGACGCCCGCGCCAGCTCTTGCAAATCGCCGTAGTGGGTGTAGGACACGTCAGCGTACGGCTCGCCGCGACGGAAATAAGCAATGTTCATGTCGAATGCTGCGGCACGTTTTGCGATGGTCTTGCCGATCTTGCCCAGGCCGACGATGCCGCATGTCTTGCCGCACAGGTCATTGCCCAACGGAAATTTTCCGGTGGTCCATTGGCCCGCGCGCACGAAACGCTCGGCCTGGCTGATGCGCCGCGAAACGCACAGCATCAGCGCCATGGCCGTTTCGGCAACAGCGTTGTTCAGCACATCGGGCGTATTGCTCAGCTGGATGCCGCGTCGGGCCAGGTACGCCGTATCGACCGCGTCGTAGCCGACGCCGAAGCTGTTGACGACTTGCAGGTTCGGCAAGCGGTCCAGCAGGGCGTTGTCGGTGCCGAACACGCCGCTGGTGATCACGCCACGGACCTTGTCGGCATGCTCGGCGGCCCAGGCGTCGAGGTCCTTTATCTCCCAGCGATTGTGCACGGTGAAATCGCGATCCAGGTTCTGCGTCAACGCCGCATGCATCGGCCCCCAGACCAGTACGTCGGCTTTCTTGTCGCTCATATTTCCTCCTTGCAGCGCGCCATCGGCCAATCGAGGTCACGCTTTTTTACACGGTTTCCACTGACGGATACGCGTCAGCCGTTCTTGTTTAACACAGGTTGCGCGTCGGAGCGCCCGGTTTTGAGCAGTTCGGCGATGGCCATGGTGACAAGGGGGGCGAACAACGCGAAATACGAGCTGTCGATGCCGTAAGGGTTGCCCGCGAGGAACCAGCCGATGGTCGAGAACACTGACAGGATCACGCCGGCGAGCGCGCCACGTCCGGTGCCGAATTTCGGAGCGTAGAAACACATCAGCACGATCACCGCCAGGGTTGCGCGCAAGGCTTTGCCCAGAAACGCGATCAACAGGATCTTGTCGGCGTACAGCGCCAGAATCAGCGGCAGGAAGCCGATGACGATAATCGCCAGACGAATGAAGATCACCGACTTGCGATCGTTCTTTTCTTTGTTGAAGAAGGGGTCGTAGAAGTCCTTCATCGCCAGTGTGGCAGAGGCCAGGGTGTTGGCCGAGATACCGCCGAACAGCGCACCGGCCAGGCCGATCACCACCACGCTCGCCGAGAAGGTCGGCATGTGTGCAATGAGGGCGGGAAAAGCGTCGATGGACTTGATGCCAGGGTAAAGGTAGGCGCTGCACATGCCGATGCCTGCCGCCATCAGGCCGAAGGGGATCATCAGGGATGACACGTAGAAGCACGCGCGTTTGGCGGTTTTCTCGTCCTTGGTGCTGACCAGCGCCTGGATCACGTACTGGGTCGCGAAGATCGAACCGATGCCGCCGATCATCCATGCAAAGATCTGGCCCCAGCCCACGCCTGTGAAGTCGAACATGGTCGCAGGCAGCTTGGCTTGCATGGCCCCGATGCCCCCCGTCGCATTCAGAGCGAACGCCAAGGCCAGCACGATGCCGATGTACTTGATGACCGCGTGCACGAAGTTGGTGTAGACCACCGATCGCATGCCACCCACGCTGACGTAGAACACTGTAATGACCCCGACCAGCAGAATCGCCAGGGTCTTGTCGATGTTCAGCACCGCTGCCAGGACGGCGCCGCCGCTGGCATACAGCGCCACGGACACGATGCTCAGGGCGCAGATGGTCAGTACCGATGCTGCGTAGCGGGTGCCTTGGCCGTAGTTCTGCGCGAGGATGCCGGAGATGGTGTTGAGGCCGGTGTCACGGTATTTCTTGGCCAGTACCAACGCCAGCAGCAAAAAACCCAATGACAAGGCAACGAGGTTCCAGGCAGCAGAGATACCGGCTTCGAAACCTTTCTGTGCGGTGCCGATGCTCACCGAACTGCCAATAAATTCAGAGAGCAGCAGGGCGCCGATCAGAAAGGGTGGAAAGCTGCGTCCGCCGCCGGTGAATCCGTCACTGCTCTTGGCGTGCTTTCGCACGCTGTAGCCGATGTAGGACATGACGATGAAGTAGCCTGCCGTCAGGCAGAGGATGATTGTTATTCTTGGGTCCATGTTCTCTCCGTCCCCCGATGACAGGGTGCGTGGTCTGGTGGGTCGATCATGTGTGTCGCGTGTCCAAGGGATCCGTTGTCAGACGACATCGCAAAACTGGGGCGCAGCTTTGGCGCAGGCCTTGCTGTCTCGATGGCCGCTATTGCGAACTTCGGGTGGGGCTGGGAGGGGAGGAGTTGATGTAAGAAGTCCGGCGTAGGGCGGTTGCAGGGCGAAGGCGGGTGTGTGTTTTCATTCTTATTAGGGGCTCGTGATCAACGTTGGAAGGCAACTCAATACGATGCGTTCGTTATACGTCATCGTACAACGTAGTGCAATCGTACGCTTGCGAGTCCGGTAATCCAGTGCTGCTGACCCATGGCCAGAAAGACATACCGCGTGGGTGCCTTCCCAAGGATCGGTTTTCCTGAGGTGGATTGGTGTCCGATCCGGGAAAGTGCGCGTGCTGACGGATGCGGTGGGTCAGCGGTCTAACCTCAACACCGCCGCCGCCAGCAAGCGCCCTCTGTGTGCTCTTATTGTCTGTTCAAAAGCGTTTCCGTCGATATCACTTCGGCATAGGCAAATCCCAGCGCTGACATGAACGCCGCGTGCACGTGAGCGGCCGGCACCGTGGCGCCATTGAACTCAAGATCTCGGCTGGCGCAGGCGTCATGGATAACCCTGACTTGGTAGCCCATGTCCGCCGCGGCACGTGTGGTGGCATCGATGCACATGTGGCTCATGGAACCGATCACTACCAACTCATCGACGCCTTCCTTATCCAGCAGCGCTTTTAGGCCCGTTTCCCGAAAGGAGTTGGGGAAGTGCTTGAGGATGACGGTTTCCTGGCCTTGATTGATGACCTTGGGGTGCAGCTTCGCACCATCGGAATTCGGGGTGAAAAACGGCGCATCGTCTTGGGTAAACTCGTGACGGATGTGGACCACCAGACCGTTGGCGTCTCGTGTTGCCTGAATGATCCTTGCCGCGTTGTCGGCGGCGGCATCGGCGCCGACCAGAGGCCATTTGCCCCCAGGGAAGTAGTCGTTCTGGATATCGATTACGATGAGCGCTGATTTGGACATGTCTGCTTCCTCGGTTGGGATGGAGTGGGTGTGGGATCCAGTATTGACCCCGCGCGGCGATGCGGGGATTGGCGGCACCGACATTTGACGAGGGAAAACTGACAATGGGCGCTGAAAGGACGGTCGTAGACATCGGCCTGCTGATTTACCCCGGCTCACAGACGGCGGCAGTTCATGGGCTCACCGACTTGTTCGAAGTCGCCAACCGCATGGCCGATGCGCATGCGTCGGCACAACTGCCGTTTTTACGCGTCAGCCATTGGCAGGTCGATACTCAGTGCGCCCCACAGCGGGTGTTCAGCAGCTCGGGGGAAGGGCCAAGGGCTCCGCTGGCCGCCGTGTTGATTCCGCCCTCCCTGATGGGTTTGCCCGACACCGAGGCAATGGAAGGTCTGTCGCGTTGGGTCAAAACGCAGCACGCCGCAGGCTCGACCATCGGCACCGTGTGCCTGGGAGCCTTCGTGCTGGCGCAGACCGGGCTGCTCGACGGGCGGGCGGCCACCACCCACTGGACTCAAGCCAAGGCGTTAAGCGAGCGCTTTCCCAACATCAAAGTGCATGCGGACAAGCCAATCATCGACGATGGCGACATTATTACCACGGCGGGGCTCATGGCCTGGTCCGAACTGGGGTTGCGTATCGTTGATCGCTTTCTGGGGCCCAGCATCGCCACAGCGACCGCTCGCTTTCTGGTGATCGAGCACAGCGACAGCGCGCAACAATGCGGCAGCAACTTCGCGCCCGTTCTCGGTCATGGCGATGCCGCCATCTTAAGTGTTCAGCACTGGCTGCAAAACACGGGAGCGGTGGAGGTTTCACTCGCAGAAATGGCGCAGCGCGCAGGACTGGAGGAGCGGACGTTTCTTCGGCGCTTTCGGGCCGCCACTGGCCTCAAGCCGACCGAGTACTGCCAGCACGTGCGGGTGGGCAAGGCCCGCGAAATGCTCGAATTCACCAATGGCACGGTGGATCACATCGCCTGGACTGTGGGTTACCAGGACCCTGCAGCGTTCCGGTCGACGTTCAAGAAAATCACCGGTCTTGCGCCCAGCGAATACCGCAACAAATTCAGTGTTGCTGCGCCCCTGGCAACTGCCCGTGGCTGATGCATGAGTCACTCGATTTTCGGCGTTGTCGAATCCGGCAACTTACCTTGCAAAGGAGCGGCCATGACTGCGAACGGGTTCACGCGCCACGCCAAGGCGTTTATCACGGTCACCTTGCTGGCAGTGCTCGCCGGTTGTGGGACCCAGCGTGGCCAGCCGTCACCGCCGCCACCTCCGGACCTGGTGCGTAGTGAGATCGTGCGGCTGATGCCGGCGGGCGCGCCAGACCGACAGGGATGGGCAACGGACATCTACACCGCGTTTGAGACGCAGAAGATTGATCCCACGGTCGAAAACCTCTGTTCAGTGGTGGCGGTGACCGAGCAGGAATCGAATTTTCAGGTCGACCCGGCCGTGCCGGGCATGGGCAAGATCGCACGGGACGAAATCGATCGCCGGGCCAGCAAGGCGCATATTCCCAACCTGCTGGTGCGCAGCGCGCTGGACATCCGCTCACCGACGGGCAAGACCTATAACGAGCGGTTGAGCGCCGCGCGCACCGAAAAAGACCTCAGCGCCATTTTCGACGACTTCATCGGCATGGTGCCCTTGGGACGAACGTTGTTCGGCAGCTTCAACCCGGTGCACACGGCGGGACCGATGCAAGTCAGCATCGAGTTCGCCGAGCGTCAGGCGCAGGATTACCCCTACCCGGTAGACGGCTCGATTCGACACGAGGTGTTCAGTCGGCGAGGCGGGATGTACTTCGGTATCGCCCACCTGTTGGGGTATCCGGTCAGCTATGACAAGCCGGTTTACCGTTTTGCCGATTTCAATGCCGGGTGGTACGCCAGCCGCAACGCAGCGTTTCAAAGCGCGGTGGCGCGTGTGTCGGGTAAGCGACTGGCACTGGATGGTGACCTGATCAGCTACGGCTTTGGGCCTTCGTTGGGGCAAACCGAATTGGCGGTCCGCAGCTTGCACACGCTACTGGGCATGCGCAACCCGACGATCCGCAGCCAGCTGGAGAAGGGCGAAACCCTCGCGTTCGAGGACACCGACCTCTATAAACAGGTGTTCGCCCTGGCGGACAAGGCTGCTGGCAAACCCCTGCCGCGGGCGATTCTGCCGGGTATCGTGCTGGAGAGTCCGAAGATCACCCGCACGCTCACGACGGCCTGGTTTGCCCAGCGCGTCGAAGAGCGCCGAGTGCGCTGCATGGCGCGGGCGTCGGGCAAACTCAGGTAGCGGCAATCGCCATTGGCTCGAAGAGGCACACGACCGCTGGTCCAAATCTCGGCACCGCCGCGCGATGCGGCTCTCGAATGTGTAACCGCCCTGTGCATCAGGGCCTTCACAGCAGAGGTGCCTATGCCAGTCGATTCTGAATTCCCCACCAGCGTCCCGCCCGTCACGCCGACGTCTCCCGCTGAAGCCGATCTGGATCCGGATGCCATGGATGACGAAGACTTTCGCGAAGAGCAGCAACGCGAGGAAGAAAAGCAGCAGCGCCCGGTGGATTGGGACGAGCCGCCTGCCGACGAGGTGCCGCCTGCCGATCAACCCACACCGCTTTCAGACGACATGCGATAGCACGATGCTGTCCGCCGCCGGAGCAGGGTCAACGCCCTGTCTCCGGCTTTTAAAGCCATTTTTTCAAGGAACCGTTGGTTTTGAGTCCCGACCCCGTTACTCCCACCATCATTACGAGCAGTCAGGGTGGCGTGCCCGCTGCGGACACTCAGACGGCCGAGCAGGCCGCCGAAGCGTTGTTGTTTGGGTCTCCCAAGGACCGTCTGGATTTCTACCGCAAGGAAATCCAGTACGAAACCGCGATTCTCTCTAATCGCACCAACGCCTATCTGTCCGCTCAATCGTTTCTGGTGATTGCTTTCGCCTCGTCAATGGCCAACCTGAACCCGGAGTGGGGCAAGTTGTTCACGTTGGTCGTGCCGCCCTTTCTCACGTTGCTGGGCCTGATCAGCTCGATGCACGCCTGGCCTGGCATTCGTGCGGCGTACGAGATCATCGACCACTGGCACTTCAAACAGAGTCAGTTATTACACAGCCAGCCATCGATGGGGCTCGCCTACGATGATTCGCCTCTGTTCAGTGAGCATGAGTCAAGCGAGAAGGGCTATCGCAAGTCGCTGCTGTTTTCAATGCGTACGCCTTGGTTGTTCAGCGTGTTCTGGTTCCTGCTCGGCGCATTCTCGATCTACGCGCAGACCACTGACATGGCGTTTTGAGTCGGCCCATTGCGCCAGCAGACCGGTCAAGCGTCTAGCGCGAAGTGTGATTCAGCGCACACCGCGATCACGATGGGCGCAGGGAATTCCAAGGCGTGGCTACACTGGTTTATCGGTCTGGTTTCAGACGGGCAAGCGGGTGACCGGCTTCGCTCTCCATGGAGATGGTGGAATGCTGTTTACCCCTGAACTGCGCAGGACCCTGGAAAGTGCGTTCCTCCCGCTGGCCTGTGAATGCACGCTCATGCCAGGCGGTGCGTTGATGGTGAAAATCTTCGAGCCCCAGACCGGGACCGTGGCGATGATGGTCGAAAATGTGTCCATTGCCAACGTGACGACCGTCCGCGGCGTCGCGGAACTGGTGGCCGAATTGCGTTACGACTTGCGAACCTGTGTCACGCCTTTCGGCTCGACCCCGCCCTTCGTTGCGGCCTCTTGAGGGCATGAGCCCCACTGGCGTCTCATCGAAAGCGTTCCCTTGTAAATTATCTACGCTCCCCACGGAACCTTTGCCGAGCGGTGATGTTAACTTGACACCAAAGGGGCGTGCAGGTATTTCTTTTTCCATCATTTGGCATTAAAAAACGCTTTGCATATAGCAGGTTAGGGAATGCCCTTCATAGTGGAGGCACTGCCTGACCCGTTCTCTTGTGTCTGTACTGGCCGGATCTCCGCCTTACCGGACTGGCGTATTAACATTTCAGGAGCCAACTTATGGCAATACTGCAGCAAACCACCGTTGACGCTCTCCGCCGATCGGAAGCCCAGTTGTCCGAGCGCTGGCTGGCGGACCTTGAAGCCAGCGGCGCGACGCGTAATCTGAAGGTCGAAGACCTCCATCAGCAGGCGTCGGAGTTTCTGCGGTTGTTGACCGCTGTACTGGAAAAGGGTGGAACGCACAGCATCACGACCGCCGAATGGGACGAAACCCGGCAGTTTCTGGAGAAGCTCTCCCATCAGCGTGCATTGGCCGGACAGGACTCGCAGCAGACCGCCCATTTTATTTTCGCGCTCAAAGGCCCGGTATTTTCCCTGTTGCAGCATGCGTATGCCGACCAGCCTGCTTTGCTCGCCGAACAGCTCTGGGAGATCTCCCAACTGCTGGACACCTTGGGCATGCACACCATCCGCACCTTTCAGAAATCCCGGGAGTCGGTGATCAAGCGTCAGCAGGAAGAGCTGCTGGAGCTGTCCACGCCCGTGGTTAAACTGTGGGAAGGCGTGCTTGCCTTGCCAATGATCGGCACCCTCGACTCCCAGCGCACTCAAGTGGTGATGGAGTCTTTGTTGCAACGCATCGTCGACACCGGCTCGGAAATCGCGATCATCGACATCACCGGCGTGCCCACCGTCGACACGCTGGTGGCCCAGCACTTGCTCAAAACTGTCACCGCGATCCGCCTGATGGGTGCCGACTGCATTATCAGCGGCGTGCGTCCGCAGATTGCGCAGACCATCGTTCACTTGGGACTGGACCTCCAGGGTGTCGTGACCAAGGCCAATCTGGCCGACGCGTTGGCGTTGGCGCTTCGCCGTCTGGGTTTGACGGTCTCCAAGGCTGCGGTATAAGGCCATGGAGCGCATTCCAATCTTGCAAATGGGCGACTTTCTGCTCGTCACCATTCAAGTCGACATGCATGACCAACTGGCGCTGACGCTTCAGGACGACCTGTCTGAGCGGATCAGCAAGACTTCTGCACGGGGTGTACTGATCGATATCTCGGCACTGGACATGGTCGACTCGTTCATCGGTCGCATGATCGGCATGATTTCGGGCCTGTCGCGCATCATGGACGCCGAGACCGTACTGGTCGGTATGCAGCCAGCGGTCGCCATCACGCTGGTGGAATTGGGCATGACGTTGCCCGGCGTGAGTACTGCGCTGAATGTCGAGCGCGGCATGACGCTGTTGCGTGAGCGGGCCTATTCCCAATGAACGTGCGCAGCAGCGGCACACAAGGCATTCGTATCGAGCAGGATGTAGTGCTGGCAAGGCAGTTGGCGCGCAAACTGTCGCAAGAATGTGGCATGCGCCTGATCGATCTGACCAAGCTGGTGACGGCGGTCAGCGAACTGGCACGCAACACCATGACCTACGGCCGTGGCGGTGACATGGACTGGCAAATCATCGAGGACGGCGCGCGCACCGGTCTGCGCCTGACGTTTCGCGATGAAGGCCCCGGCATTCCCGATTTGAAACTGGCGATGACGGACGGCTGGACATCGGGCGGCGGTCTGGGCCTGGGCCTGACCGGGGCCAAGCGACTGGTCGACGATTTCGAACTGGAGACGGCGCCCGGCGCGGGCACTCGGGTGACGATCTGCAAATGGACCTGAGATTGCACAGCAGCCTCACGCACGTGTTGCCCATCGAGGACAGCAGCCAGGTAGGTTTCGCCCGTCGAACCGCGCAGAAAATGGCGGAGCAGGCGGGCTTCGATGCCACGGACGCCGGTCGCGTGGCTTTGGTGGTCACCGAAGTCGCCAGCAATATCCTCAAGCATGCCAGCAATGGCGAGCTGCATCTGCGTGTGCTGCCGGGCAGTACGCTGGGCATTGAGGTCATCGCCATTGATCGCGGCAAGGGTTTCGATCTGCAGGATTGCATGGCCGACGGATTTTCCACGCGCGGCACACAAGGCATCGGCCTGGGTTCGATGCTGCGCCAGGCGCAGGTGTTCGACGTGCACACCGATGCCAGTGGCACCGTGTTGCTGACGCGCTTTTACCCGCGTGCGGCCGCGATCAAGGACCTGCGCGTGGGCGTGACCCAGCACTCCCTGCACGACGATCCGGCCTGTGGCGACGTGTGGGAACTGGCAATCAAGTGTTCGCACGTGAGCATCCTGATGATTGACGGCCTTGGCCATGGCCCGGAGGCCGAAGACGCGGCCAAAGCCGGCGCCACCGCGTTCAATCGCGAGCCCTTCGCCGACCCAGGCGTATTGCTGGAGGAGATTCACCACGACATGCGCGGGACGCGGGGCGGCGCGGTTGCGGTGGCGCAATTCAATGCCGAGCAGGACCGGTTGCGCTTTATCGGCATCGGTAACATCGGCGCCACGCTGATCGGCGAGGACAAACCTCGTGGCTTGGCGTCGTACCCCGGCATCGTCGGCCTGCAGTACCGGAAGGTCCCGGTCGTGGACTACGCTGAGTGCACCGGCAAGCTGTTGATTCTGTACAGCGACGGGCTGCAATCGCGATGGAATCTTCGCGACTATCCCGGTCTGATGTACCGACACCCGGCAATTATTGCAGCCGTGTTGCATCGCGATTTTTGCCGGGGCAGGGATGACGTAACGGTACTGGTGATTGCTGTGGAGACTCTTCATGACTGATAACGCTGTCCGCGGTGCCGCTGAGGCGTGCGCGGAGTTGGAACAACTGCGAGCGGAGTCGGCGGCGCTGCGTGCCGAGCTTGATGAAACCAATCAGGGTGTTCTGGCGCTCTACGCGGAACTCGACATGCAGGCAGAGCAGTTGCGTCAGGCGTCGGATCTGAAAAGCCGGTTTCTTTCCTACATGAGTCACGAGTTTCGCACGCCGCTGGGTTCGATCCTGAGTATCGCCAGCCTGCTGACCGATGAGCTAGACGGACCCCTCAGCCCGGAGCAACACAAGCAGGTCGCGTTTGTACGCACCGCCGCCCGCGAGCTCAGCGATATGGTCGATGACCTCCTTGATCTGGCGAAGATCGAAGCCGGGCGCATCAGTATTTCGGCTGCGTGGTTCGACATGTTCGACCTGTTCTCGGCCTTGCGCGGAATGTTTCGGCCGATTGTCGACACGTCGGCGGTGGACCTCATTTTCGAAGAGCCGATGGGATTGCCCCGGTTGTACACGGATGACAAGAAACTCGCGCAGATCCTGCGCAACTTCATCTCCAACTCTCTGAAATTCACCCAGCGCGGTGAGATTAGAATCTCTGCCCGTCTTGAGGGGCAACACGCCGTGCGTTTTGCCGTAACGGACACCGGGATCGGCATTCCAGCCGAGCTTCACGGTACGCTGTTCGAGGATTTTGCGCAGGTGGATTCCCCGTTGCAAAAGCGTCTTCGGGGCACGGGTTTGGGGTTGTCGCTGTGTAAACGATTCGCCGAGCTGCTAGGAGGGCGTGTCGGGCTGGAGAGCCAGCCTGGCGTCGGTTCGACGTTCTTTGTCGTCATCCCGCTGGCGTTGGCGCAGGAGCACGTTGATGAAAGCTGAAACCCGGTTGCTGATCGTCGACGACAACGCCGCAACCCGTTACGCATTGCGTCGGCGAATGGAGCGCCACGGGTTCACAGTGCTGGAAGCGGGAACCGCTACCGAGGGGCTGAACCTGATCGCCGAGCAGATTCCGGATGCCTTGATCCTCGACGTCAATTTGCCCGACATGAGCGGTTTCGACGTCGTTCGCCAGCTGCGCGCCGAGCCTCGTACGGCGTTGTTGCCTGTGGTTCACGTGTCGGCGGCGTCAATTCAGACCGGCGACATCGTCACCGGGTTGGAGGCGGGCGCCGATGCCTATCTGGTGCATCCGGTGGACCCTGATGTGCTGCTCGCGACCCTTCGAACGCTTTTGCGCGTGCGCGATACCGAATTCGCCCTGCGCGACAGTGAGAACCGTTTTCGCGAGATATTTGTCAATGTGTCGGCGCCGATTGCCGTGATGGACGGCCAGTTGAAAGTGCATGAGTGCAACCATGCCTTTGCGCGCCTGATCACCCAGAGCTTCACCGAAAGTTCTGTGCTGACTTGCTTTGCAGAGGATCAGGATTCTGTGATCTCCGGCCTGCGTGAGGCGCTGGTTTCAGGAGAGCGCTGGAAGGGCACGCTGAGCATGCTGGTCAAAGGCGACGTGAGGGAGACGGAATGGCAGGTCTCGCCGTACCGTGCGACCGGGTTGAGCCTTGTGTTCGTTGAGGACGTCACCGAGCACCGGCGCCGCGAACAGTCCCATCTCCTGCAGTTGGACTCGGTCAACTCTCAGCTGGCGCACGAGGTTGCGGAGCGGGCCAGAACCGAGCAGCAGTTGCTCCAGGCGCAAAAAATGGATGCCCTCGGCAAGCTCACGGGCGGCATCGCACACGATTTCAACAACCTGTTGACCGGCATTGTCACCGGGCTTGAGTTGATCAAGAAGCGCACCGAAGATGCGCGGCCCGAAAAAGTCCTGGCTTACGCCGATGCAGCACTGGCCTCGGCCCGGAGTGCGGCGACGCTGACCCATCGGTTGTTGGCATTCGCTCGGCAGCAACCGCTGGATACGCGCCCGATCGATGTGAACCAGAACGTACGTTCCCTGGAGGAACTGATCAGCCGTACCGTGGGTAAACGCATCGCGCTGACGCTTGAGCTGACGACGCGCAATGCCGTGGCGTTGGTCGATTCCGGACAGCTTGAGAGTTCGGTCTTGAACCTGGTCATCAATGCGCGTGATGCATTGCCTGAGGGCGGCAATATCTGGATCAGCACCTACGAGGCTTATTCTCAAGGGAACGCTCGCCTGGAAGACGGCCCCTATATCGCGTTGACGGTGCGTGACGACGGGACTGGCATCGAGCATCACCTGATCGATAAGGTATTCGACCCGTTCTTTACCACCAAGCCGATCGGTGAAGGCACCGGCCTGGGGCTTTCCACCATTTATGGTTTCGCGCGTCAGACAGGCGGTGACGTGCACATCCGCAGCGTTGTCGGGCACGGGACGGAAGTCACGCTGATGTTGCCAGCCGCCGTCGATCAGACGGTCACGCCGCATCCATCGCCGGAACGTGTCGAACTTGGCGCCGGAGAGCATGTCCTTATTGTCGAGGACACAGCTTCGGTGCGCATGTTCGTCAATGAAATCCTGACGGACGCCGGTTATCGTTGCACGCAGGCCAGCGATGTAGCGACCGCGCTGTCGATGGCGGAACATGACCCGTCCATTGATCTGCTGCTGACGGATGTCGGTATGCCGATGATGAATGGCCGGGACCTGGCGCACCGCGTTCGCGGCTGGCGACCGCAGCTGCCGGTGCTCTTCATGACTGGCTACGCCGAAAATGCCCTTAACCGACAGCACTTTCTAGGGGAAGGCATGGACATGATCATCAAGCCGTTCCAGATGAATGAGTTTCTCGACAAGGTCAGAAAGATGTTGGATGGCTGACTTGCGACCTGTAAATACAGCGCAGGGCGTACATGCGAACGCGTACTTTTGGTAATCTGCACGCCAATTCATTCGGTGCCGTCCATTGGGCACACATCTTCGGCGGATGTTCGCAAGATTCGTCCGCAGGTGAAGGAGATCTAGTTTTGACCCTCAGCCAGGAACTTCACCAGAGCGCGATAGACAACTGCGCCCGTGAGCCGATCAAGATTCCAGGCAGTATTCAGCCTCAAGGCTTCTTGCTGGTCATCGACGAAGCGACGATGACCATTGTGCAGGTCAGCGCCAACGTCAGCCATTGGCTGGGGTTGGAGCCCGAGACGCTCATTGGTGCGCCACTGACGCGAGTGTTCGACGATTGCCAGCAGTTGCTGGCTCGGCTTGCCGTGCTGCCAGGGGACGACCAGAACCCTTTTCACGTGGGCGACGTGCGTTTTGTTGAAGGCAGCCGCGCAGGTTTGCCTACGGCGATGATGGTTCACCGGCATGATCAGGTCTTGATCGCCGAGTTCGAGCCTTCCAGCGACATGACGACGGCCTATGGCAACGTTTACCCGCTGATGCGCACTTTCATCAGTCAGATGGAAGAGTCCGAAAGCATCGACGCCCTCTGTCACCGATCCGCGACGGAAGTCAAACGCATCACCGGTTTTGGCCGGGTGAAGTCGTACCGTTTCGATGCCGATGGGAACGGGTTGGTGAACGCAGAGATCGCTGATGCTGACTACCCGAGTTATCTGGGCCTCAGTTTTCCGGCTTCCGACATTCCCTCGCAGGCGAGGGCGCTGTATCTGGCGAACCGCATTCGCGTCATTGAGGACGCCAACTACCAGCCTTCACCCCTGGTCCCGGTCAATAACCCGGTCACCGGCGCGCCGCTTGACCTGAGCTTTGCGACGCTGCGCAGTGTATCGCCCGTGCATTTGCAGTACATGCGTAACATGCAGACCCTTGCCTCGATGTCGATCTCCATCGTGGTGCGCGGGCAGTTGTGGGGGTTGATTTCCTGCCACCACGCGAAGCCTCGCTCGGTCAGCTTCCAGACTCGCACCGCCTGTGAGTTGCTGGGCAGCGTGTTGTCCCTGCAGATCGAAACCAAGGAAGCGCAGGCCAAGACCCAGCGAATGCTCAGCCTGCGCCGGCAGATCGTGCAAATGCTCGCCGCGATGGCTGATCTGGACAGCGTGATCGGGGGCCTGCGCTCGATGCCGGACGTACTGCTGGCGTTCGTCGAGGCCACCGGCGCTGCGGTGATTTCCGAGTCCACGGTGGATGTGTACGGCGAAACGCCGGATCGGGAACAGATTGAGGCGCTGACCCAATGGCTCAGCCGGAGGGAGACTCACGAGGTGTTTCAATCCGACAACGTCGGACGTGACATTCCCGAGTTACCCCAGTTAAGCCAGTCGGTCAGCGGCGTGCTGGCCATGGCGATCTCCGAGCTGCATTCCAACTACATCATCTGGTTCCGCCCGGAGCAGACCCGCGTGGTCAACTGGGCCGGCAAACCGGATAAAATCATCAACGACAGCGGATCACTCACCCCGCGTCACAGCTTTGCGCAGTGGGAGGAAACCGTCCGAGGTTTCTCCCGTCCATGGGACGATCTGGACACCGAGGGCGTGGTGGAATTACGCGCAGCGGTGCTCGGTATCGTGCTGCGCAAGGCAGAGGAAATGGCTGCTCTGGCTGAGGAACTGAAAAAATCCAACAAAGAACTCGAAGCCTTCTCCTACAGCGTTTCCCATGACTTGCGAGCACCGTTGAGGCATATCGCCGGTTACGCGGAGCTGCTGGGGGATATCGAGGGCAGCAAGTTATCCGACCGTGGGGTGCGGTTTTTGGAAAACATCGGCGAGTCGGCGCGTTTCGCCGGCACGCTGGTAGACAATCTGCTGAGCTTTTCACAAATGGGCCGCTCGGCCATGCGTTACTCGCAAGTCGACCTGAACGCCATGGTCGACGGCATCCGCAAGGAAATGCAGCCCGATTATGAGGGCCGTGATCTGCGATGGTCGGTCCCTGAACCCTTGCCGGTAGTGATTGCCGATGCTGCCTTCTTGCATCTGGCGATGCGTAACCTGTTGTCCAACGCCATCAAGTACACCCGAAACCAGACGGCTGCCCTGATCGAGATCGGCAGCTACGAGGAAGACGGCAAGGTGGTGGTGTACATCCGTGACAACGGTGTGGGCTTCGATATGAACTATGCCGGGAAGCTGTTCGGTGTGTTCCAGCGCCTGCACCGCATGGAGGAGTTCGAAGGCACCGGTATCGGGCTTGCGAGCGTGCGCCGGATCATCGAACGACACGACGGTTCGGTGTGGGCAAACAGCCAGTTGGGGCAAGGAGCCACATTTTACTTTGCGCTGCCCAAGCGCAGTCTCACCGTAACCCTTTGAGTGTCCGAGGAGACGCCCAATGTTAAAACCCATTCTTCTGGTGGAAGATAATCCCAACGATCTTGAGCTGACCCTTGTCGCTCTTGAGCGTAGCCAGTTGGCCAACGAAGTGATCGTCCTGCGTGACGGTGCCGAGGCGCTGGATTATCTCTTCCGGCGAAATCAGTACCAAGACCGTGCGGCGGGTAACCCGGCGGTGCTTTTACTCGACTTGAAACTGCCCAAGCTTGACGGTCTGGAAGTACTGAAGGCGATTCGCGAGAGCGACGAGCTGCGCAGTATCCCTGTGGTGATGCTGACCTCCTCGCGTGAGGAACCCGACTTGCAACGCGCGTATTCGCTGGGAGTGAACGCTTACGTCGTCAAACCGGTCGAATTCAAGGAATTCGTCTCGGCAATCTCCGATCTCGGGGTTTTCTGGGCCGTTCTCAACGAGCCGCCGCCAGGTTCCTTGCGATTGGCACGCCGTCCGGGCTCTTGATTCAAGCGCTCTCTCGGCCTGTGCTGCGCTGCTATGAGCTGACGGCGCGGGCCTTTCTGAAATGAACGACGACTATTCATGCCGCTATCGCTGCTCAAATTGCTTCTGGTTGAAGACAGTCCGCATGATGCCGAACTGACCCTGCTCACGCTGGAAAACAGTGGGCTCAAGATCGACGCTACCCTGGTCTATAACCATCAGGACGTGGAAAGGGAGCTTCTGGCTCAACGTTTTGATCTGATTCTCAGTGACTATCTGCTCCCCGGCTCGTCTGGCCCCGAAGTGCTCAATTGCGCGTTGCGCCTGGCGCCGCAGATCCCGTTCATTTTCCTTTCCGGGATTTTTGGCGAACAGCATGCCGTCGAGATGATGCGCATGGGCGCCATCGATTACGTCCTCAAGCAAAACCTGAAAATGCTGCCCAAGGCGGTCGTCCGTGCTGTCTCCGAGGTGCGTGAGCGGGAAAAGCGCCGGCGCGCCGAAGAGACTTTGCAAGATGCCGAGGTACGAGCTCATCTGGCGATCGATGCCGCCGACATGGGCGTCTGGACCTACGATCCCGCTACCGACACGCTGCTATGGGATGAGCGCTGCAAGACGCTTTACGGATTGCCCGCCGATGCTCAAGTCAGCATGGCGTTCATGTTTGACCGTTGCCATCCCGATGACCGTGCTCTTTTACAGAGCAAGGTCGCCGCAGCGCTCTCGGCAGATACCGGGTTTCAGATCGAGCACCGATTGCATGTGGAAGGCGATGGCGAGCGCTGGGTCTTTTCCAATGGACGCTCGTTATTCGAAGACGGCAAATGTGTGCGATTTACGGGCGTTATGCAGGACGTCAGCGAGCGCAAGCAGGCCACTCAGGCACTGCACCAGCTCAACGAAATTCTGGGTGAACGGGTGGTGCAGCGTACCCGTGAGCGTGACCGCACCTGGGAGCTTTCTCGTGAGTTGCTCGGGGTGTTCCGTTTCGATCTGACGCCTATTGCGCTCAATCCGGCCTGGGAGGCGACGCTGGGCTGGACGCGCGCAGATTTCACCGAACGAAGCCTGGGCGAGTTGATTCATCTGGACGATCTGGAAGCAACGCTGTGCGAAACCGCCAGCGTCTCTAAAGGCAACGTCACGACGCGTTTCGTCAACCGCATGCGCCACGCCGAAGGCGGCTACCGCTGGTTGTCCTGGACCATCGTGCCGGACGAGGGGTTGATGTACGCCGCCGTGCGCGACATTACCAGCGAGCGTGCGGTGGTCGATGAATTGGCGGCCACCAATAAGCGTTTGCGTGACCAGATCCGTGAGCGTGAGCGGGTCGAAGCGGCACTCCAGCAGATGCAACGGCTGGAGGTGGTCGGGCAGCTCACGGCCGGGGTCGCCCACGACTTCAATAATTTGCTGACCGTCATTCTTACCAGCGCCAACTTTCTTGGCCGTGATCTGGAAAAAGGCGTATTCACCAAGTCGCCCCAGCGGTTACAGAACATCCGCGAAGCCGGCGAGCGGGGCGCCAAGCTGACAAGTCAGTTGCTGTCTTTTTCACGGCGGCAGCGTCTGGAACCGGTCGCGCTGAACCTCAACGACACCATCGGCGGTATGCGCGAATTGCTGGGACGTGCGCTTGGCGGCAGCGTTTGGGTCGAAACAGAACTGGCTGACGATTTGTGGAGTGCCTTGGTCGATCCGACGCAGACCGAGATGATCATCCTCAATCTGGCGATCAACGCCCGTGACGCCATGGCGCAAGGCGGAAAACTGCACTTGAGTACCGGCAACGAGATCATTTACCGCCTGCCGCAACGACCCGAAGATCCCGATCCAGGCGCCTACGTGGTGTTGTCGGTCACCGATACCGGCTGCGGTATGAGCGAAGAGGTTCTGGCCAAGGCGTTCGAGCCGTTTTTCACCACCAAGGCGGTGGGGAAGGGCTCGGGTCTGGGCCTGGCGCAGGTGTTCGGTTTTGCCAAGCAATCCGGCGGTGGCGTGAGCATCGACACCGCCGAGAATGCCGGCACCACCATCAAGGTATATCTGCCCAGCATCGCCCGGTCCCCGACGCCTGCTGCCGCCCTCGCTGACCTGCCTGGCCATGCGGAGGCGGACGATCTGCACCGCACCATTCTGCTGGTGGACGATGACCCGGACGTGCGCTCCGTGACGGCCATGATGCTCAGCTCGTTCGGTTACTCGGTGGTGGAAGCCGAGAACGGCAACGACGCGTTGAAAAAGATTGATGCGGGCATCGATCTGCTGCTGACCGACTTTGCAATGCCTAACATGACCGGTGCGGAGCTCGCCGAAATCGTCCGACGCGATCACCCGCAACTGCCGGTCATGTTCATCACCGGCTTTGCGGATATCGACATCCTCGACGTCGATCAACAGTTCATCGTGCAGAAGCCATACAAGGAAGAAGAACTGGCCAGGAAGCTGGCGAATGTCTTGACGAAGAACGGAGCGGGGGGCGTTTCCTGATAACAGTCGAGTTCGGCGCCCATCGGTCTGATGTCTGCTACCAGGCTTGGGTGCAACTCGATTCCTTGGGAGACATTCCAACTGTTTGATGCATGCCACAGAGCTTGGTTGCAACTCAGGGCCTGTGGGAGACGTCCGAGGTTACGAGGGCAGCGAAAGCGGTGTATCAGTCACCGCCGATGTAACTGTCCCACCGCATTCGCCACTGTCGTAAACGGCAGCAGCTTACCAACGGTCCTCAATCATCCCGTGTCAGCACTTCCAGCAGTTCGATCTCGAAAGTGAGGTCCGAATGCGGCTTGATGTGTACCCCCATCGAGCGTTCGCCGTAAGCCAGGTGCGACGGCACCCTCAGTTGACGCTTGCCGCCCACTTTCATGCCCATGATGCCGATGTCCCACCCCTTGATGACGCGACCGGTTCCGATCACGCACTGAAAGGGTTTGCCTCGGTCCCAGGACGAGTCGAACACGGTGCCGTCTTCCAGCGTGCCGGTGTACTGCGTGGTAATCAGCGCGCCCTTGACCGCCGCCTTGCCGGTGCCTTCCAGCAGGTCGATGATCTGTAATTCGTCGTTCATTGCTAAGTCCGTGGCTGTGTGAGTGAGCTGGCGACGATGCTAAAGCCGCGTTTGATCACTGGCAATGCCGGGTCGCAGTGACCTCTACCCACGAGCAAGAATTCATTCTCGAAAGGTGTTTCATCCACTGCGGCGACATCGCCTGATGCGCTTCCACGAATGAAAAAACGGCGCGCCCTCTGCAGGACGCGCCGTTTTTCGTTTCAGCGGATCAGGACCTCATCAGGCGATGACGTCGCTGCTCCACTCGCCATTCACCAGGCGCTTGAGGCCCAGCGGGTTGGCATTTTGCAGGGCAGCCGGCAGCAGGCTGTCCGGGTAGTTCTGGTAGCAGACCGGACGCAGGAAGCGATCGATCGCCAGCGTGCCGACCGAAGTGCCGCGCGCGTCGGAGGTCGCCGGGTACGGACCACCGTGAACCATGGCGTCGGAAACCTCGACGCCGGTCGGGTAGCCGTTGACCAGAATGCGGCCCACTTTCTCTTCCAGCAGCGGAACCAGCCATTGGTATTTCTGCAGGTCGGCGGTTTCACCGATCAGGGTCGCTGTCAGTTGACCGCGCAGGGCCAGCAGCGCGGCGTTCAGTTCAGCGTCGTCAGCCACCTCGATCAGCAGCGTGGTCGGGCCGAAGACCTCTTCCTGCAACAGTTCGTCACCGTTGAGCAGCATGCTCACGTCAGCCTTGAACAGCTGCGCCTGCGCCTGACGGCCTTCCTGTGGCTTGCCCGCCAGGTGAGTGACGCTCGGGTGCGCCATCAGCTTTTGAACGCCCTTGCTGTAGCTGCGCAGCCCACCTTCGTTGAGCATGGTCTGCGGCGCCTGGCCACCCATGTGCTCTTGCAGCTGCTCGGTGAACGCGGTCAGGGCAGGGGAACGAATGCCGATCACCACGCCCGGGTTGGTGCAGAACTGGCCGGCACCCATGACCACCGAAGCCGCCAGCTCGCCCGCGATCGCAGCGCCACGGGCCGACAGCGCGCCTGGCAACAAGACGACCGGGTTGATGCTGGACATCTCGGCGAAGACCGGGATGGGCTCAGGACGCGCGGCGGCCAGTTTGCACAGGGCATCGCCGCCGTGCAGCGAACCGGTAAAGCCAACGGCTTTGATGGCCGGGTGTTTGACAAGGCCTTCACCGACACCGCTGCCGAAGATCATGTTGAACACGCCTTTAGGCATGCCGGTTTTTTCGGCGGCGCGAACGATGGCCTGACCGACCAGATCCGCAGTCGCCATATGGCCGCTGTGCGCTTTAACCACGACCGGGCAACCGGCGGCCAATGCTGAAGCGGTATCGCCACCGGCGGTGGAGAACGCCAGCGGGAAGTTACTGGCGCCGAACACGGCAATTGGACCGACACCGATGCGCTGTTGACGCAGGTCAACGCGCGGCAGCGGCTTGCGATCAGGCAGCGCCAGGTCGATACGGGCCCCCAGGAAGTCGCCGCGACGCAGGATTTTCGCGAACAAACGCATCTGGCCGCTGGTACGACCGCGCTCACCCTGGATACGACCGGCCGGCAGGGCGGTTTCCTGGCAAACGAGGGCAACGAAGTCATCACCCAGTGCGTCGAGTTCGTCGGCGATGGCGTCGAGGAACTCTGCACGGCGCGCCGGGCTCAGCTGGCGGAATTCAGCGAAGGCTTCTTTGGCCGCCAGGGCCGCGGCGTCGATTTCGCCGTCAGTGGCTTGGTGAAAGGTGTAGGGCAGGGCTTCGCCAGTGGTGGCATCAAGGCTCTTGTGGCGTGCTTCGCCGAGCCCGCTACGGGCGCCGCCGATAAAGTTCTGGCCGAGAACGGTAGGCATCTGCTTCTCCTGTTATTTTTGGGTCGAAACAATCAGGCAACGCGCCTGACAGGGAATCTCTGGACGTGCATGAAGCATAGCGACGATAGCCCAGGGGTTATCGAATGTTGACAGACATCATACAACTGCATTTTTTTACCCGCAAGGCGTGGAGTGCCCGGGAAACCATCCGTAGCGATGTGGGAGCGGGCGTGGCCGCGACGAGGCGTTCATCCCGGTTGCGCCGCGCGCAAATGCTCCCCACCGCAAACATGAATCTACGCGTTCGGCTCATCGGTATTGATATACGGCGGCACCTTGGCCAGCGGCAGACGGCGGGCTTGCTCGATGCTGATGCCCGGACGTTCAGGCAGTGGTTCCAGCGTTTGCGGTTTGCCAGTGATCAACGCACGCTCAATGGCCTCGACCACGCGGACATCTCGCCAGCCTTCGTCGCCATCGGGCTCCGGTTCGCGGTTTTGCAAGATGCAGTCGGAGAAGTATTGCGTCTCGCCGCCGAACTGATCAACGACCGGGTGGCTGTGTTCGGTGGTGGTGCCATCAATGATCGCGCGGTAGGTAATCGCCACGCCCTTGCCAAAGCCGAAGCAAGGTGATGCCTCGAACTCACCCCGTGTACCCATCAGCTGAAAGCGCTCCGTGGACGGCAAGCTGTAGCTGACAGTGAACGTCGCCAGGCGTTCTTCGGCGAAGCGCAGGGTAACGTTGACCGTGTCGAAGGTATTGATTTCACGGCCCGGCGTCTTGATGCCCACTGCATGTACTTCCAGAGGCTCGGCGGCAAACAGGTTGCGCACGGCGTTGATGGGGTAAGGCCCCATGTCGGCGACCGGGCCGGCATCGAATCCACTCTGCATGCGGTGATTGGCCGGGTCGGTGGTCTGGGCAAACGTCGCGGTGAACAGCCGTAGGTCGCCAAGATCGCCGGCCCTGACACGACTGATCATCTCGACTGTGCCCGGCTCGAAGTGTAAACGGTAAGCGACCATCAATTTTGCGCCGGAGCGTTTGGCCGCTTCGGCAATGGCCAGGCAGTCTTCCTCGTTGCTCGCCATCGGTTTCTCAAGCAGCACATGGATGCCGGCCTCCAGCGCAGGCACAGCGAATTCACGGTGACGAAAATTAGGCGTTGCCAGGTAGATCGCATCGATCTCGCCGGACGTCAGCAGTGTCTCAAACTCGTCGTAGTGATAGCTCTTGAGGTCATACAGCGCGGCCAGTTCATCAGCTTTGACCGGGTCACCGGTGACCAGCGCGGTCATCACCGAGTTGTCGGTCTGTTCCAGCCCAGGCATGAAAGCGCCCTGAGAAATCCAGCCCCCGGCGACCACCGCGTAGCGAACCTTGCCGTTTGAGTCAGGCATGTGAAAAGCCTCCTTTAATTCAGCGGACGAAGTGTCCGGCGCCTCTGTAGTCGGCAGGCGAGCGCCGCGGAAGTTCCCTTTCACTTCGTACTGCGGGGCAATGGCCCCCCGATCTTTCTCCGTATTGGCTATTGGGACATGACGCGGACGGCGCATAAGCTGCGACTGTCTTCGACAACGAGTGTCGCCATGCGCACGCCAACAGACCGTCCCCGCCTCAACTACGCCACGGTTTCTCCGGTTGCGATCAAGGCCATGCAAGCGCTGGAGCAGGCGGTGAATCGGCTTCCCCTTGAGCCGTCGCTGGCCGCATTGGTCAAGGTGCGTGTGTCGCAGCTCAACGGGTGTGCCTGGTCGGTGGACCGTTACACCCACGAAGCGAGTTTGCAGGGCGAGTCGGAGCGCAGGCTTTACGCGGTGGCCCTGTGGAGGGAGTCGCCCTTATTCAGCGAGCGTGAGCGGGCTGCCTTGGGTTGGGCTGAAAGCGTCACCCGCATTGCCCACAGCCATGCTCCGGATGCCGACTATGCCTGTATGTCGACACAGTTCATTGAAAGCGAGCGAGTGGATCTGACGCTGCTGATTTCGACGGTCAACAGCTGGAACCGATTGAGGATCGGTTTCGGACAGGGCACAGAGTGACGACACGCTGACACCGAAGACCTGCCCTCATGCGATCTGAGTCAGCACATCGCGCAGCCGGTCCAGCGCCGGATCGATGTCCAGGGTTTCGATTGCGCCAAAACCGAGCATCAGGCCATCCCGTGGCGAAGCATCAGCAAAGAACCCTGTCAACGGATACAGCCCGATCTCGACTTTGCGCGCCAGCTCAACCAATAACGGTAAGTTGACCGGCACTTTGAACATGACCGCCATGTGGAACCCGGCGGTCGACGGAATTGCCTCCATCCATGGCCGGAGATCTCCGGCAAGTCGGGCCAGAATACGTTCGCGACGGCCGGCATAAATGGAGTGGCAGCGGCGGATGTGCTTGTTCAACAGGCCTTCGCTGATGAACTTCGCCAGTGCCCATTGCGGCAGTGTGCTGGTATGCCAGTCGGTCAGTTGCTTGGCTTTGATGACGGCTTCAAGAATGACCTCCGGCAGCACGGCATAACCCAGTCGCAACTCCGGCAACAAGGTTTTGGAGAAGGTGCCGACATAGGCCACGACACCGAATCGATCCATGCTCTGCAAGGAATCGGTCGGACGGCCTTCGTAGCGAAATTCGCTGTCGTAATCGTCTTCGATGATGATCGCGCCGATACGACTTGCCTTCTCCAGCAGGGCCTCGCGACGCGCAGGGCTCATGGGCATGCCCAACGGCATCTGGTGCGACGGCGTGACGTAGACCACATGGGTGTTTTCGGGAATCTGCTCGACGACGATGCCTTCGCTGTCCACCGGAACGCTGACAACCTCGGCACTTTGCGCCGCGAACAATTGGCGCGCCGGCGTGTAACCGGGGTCTTCCATGGCCACGGTGCAACCCGGTTCGATCAGCACTCTGGCAATCAAGTCGAGCGCCTGTTGCGCGCCGTTGCACACCACAATGTCATCGGCCGTGCATTTCACACCACGGGCAAACGCAATGTGACCCGCGATGGCACTGCGTAAAGGCGGCAGGCCTTCCGGCTGGCTGTAGAACCCACGGGCCTGGGACATCTGACGCAATGCGTACTGCGTGCAGCGCCGCCACTCGTCGTGGGGGAACTGAGTCTTGGCGGTGGCGCCGCCGATAAAGTCGCAGCGCAGCGTGCCTTCCAGCGTCGGGTGCCGCAGCGGCAGCGAGATGTCCTGCCATTTGCTTATCCGCGTCGCGCTGGCGAGTTGCGAGGTGGTCTGGCGGCGCTGGGTCGGCGCGTTTAGCACGTTGACGAACGTGCCGCTGCCGATTTTGCCGACCAGGTAGTTCTCATAGGTGAGGCGGCTGTAGGTGTCTGAAATGGTCTTGCGCGACAGGCCCAGCTGCGCGGCGAGCAAACGGCTGGGCGGCAGTTGTACCCCGGCGGCCAGACGCCCTGATTCGATGTTGTCGCGCAACTGCTCATACAACTGGTTCGCTAGGTCTTTACGGCCTTGAATGACAATATGAAGTTCCACGAACGGCTCCCGAACGAGATGAGCTGCGTCGGCCCACGATCTGGAATTCTAGTCAGCCGCCATCAAAGCGGTATAGCTGCGCAGTCAAAAAAGTGAGGATTGGCCTCCTTTGGATAGGGGCATTGGTCAGGTGAAAACAACAGGGATTGGACGTCGCGCGGATCAGGTCAGGCCGTTAACGTGAAAGCTCCGAGCACCCGAACGAAGGCCGCCCCGTGGAACCTCGCCTGGACTATTACACCGCCTCGCCCGAGGCGCTCAAGGCAATCATGCTGCTGGAAGCGGCCAACTTCGACTTGTGTGTTGAAAAGCGCCTGATGGAGCTGATCAAACTTCGGGTGTCGCAACTCAACGACTGTGCGTTCTGTGCCGACATGCATGCGACGCAAGCGCGCAAGAACGGCGAGAGCTCGCGCCGCCTGCACAGTCTGGTGGTGTGGAGGGCTTGCAGCCTGTTCACCGAGCGCGAACGTGCGGCGTTGGCGTGGTGCGATGCGGTGACGATGCTGGATCAGCCTTCCATGCGGGATGCGTTGTATGAGCAACTCTGCGCGCATTTCACCGAGCGCGAAGTGGTCGATCTGACGGTGGGCATCGCGACCATCAATTGCTGGAATCGGATTGCCGTCAGTTTTCGCAAACAGCCGACGGTTTAAGCGTTGATGTTGCGGGCTGGCATCGGTCGGTAATCCTGACCTTTGCGACAACCTGGCCATCGGCAAAAGCATTCAATCCCGCTATCCTGCGCGCTGTTTTTAAATCGCACCCACACAGCAGCTTTCGACGGATATCAAACATGGAGTTCACCAGCGGCTTTTTGCTGAGCCTTTCCCTGTGCCTGGACATCGGCGTCGCCAATATCGCAATGATCACGCTCGCCATGCAGCGCGGGTATCTGCAAGGGTTCTGGCTGGGGTTGGGGACCTGCTTTGGCGATCTCTTCTACGCGATTCTGGCGCTGGCCGGGATGACGGTATTGCTGCAGTACGGGTGGGTACGGTGGGCGCTGTGGATTGGCGGCTCGGTACTGTTGATGGGCTTCGCCGTGAAGATGGTGATGTCGGCGATGAGCAGTCAAAGCGGGCTGGCGATGGCCGGTGATGTCGACAACCGGTCAGGGCTCAGGGAGTTTTCGCGGGGGGTGTTTCTGGCGGTGTCGTCGCCGACTGCAATCTTGTGGTTTGCAGCCGTGGGTGGGACGTTGATCTCGCGGGCAGGCGGTCATGGCAGTCTGAGCACGGCGTTGTTTCTGTCAGGCTTTTTCAGTGCGGGTGTGGCGTGGTGTGTGTTTATCTGTTTTGCGGCCAGTCATGGCGGGCGGCTGCTGGGTGACAAGCTGCTGAAGGTGTCCTATTGGGTGTCGGCGGCGATTTTCTGTTATTTCGCGGTGTATGTGATTTTTTCGGGGTATCAGGAGTTTATTATTAACGCGGCGCGGTATTGAGGTCAGGCTCTCCATGGGGTGTGGCGCTTGCTTGTGAGTGGGGTCTGCACTGGCGCGTACTGGAGCAACGGCGGCTGGAACTAACGCTCATCGCATTCGTGATTCATGCATCCTCCTTCCGCACGTCGCTCTCAACTGTAGGAGCGTGGCTTGTCCGGAATCTGCCGAGAACCGGCAGCAAGACCTGTGCATTCGGGGTGACAGGCAGAATAGAGTCGCCTGAATTTACTGCTGCTGCGCAGCAGATCGCGGGTCAGCGCGCTCCTACGGTATTTGCAGCATTTGATCGTGCATCAATCGTCTGCCCGCCACCCTGGCGCTCCTATAGGGGCCGCGGAACACCCCGGCCGTCAGGCAGCGCCGAAAATATCAGCACGGACCACAGACCTGCGTTTGCCCAACCCGCACAGGCAACCCCGCCATTTCCGTTGTTCATGCAACGTTTACGTCTATCAACGCTCATAGACATAAGCAACGGCGTAGACAGGATCGTCCCCATCGAGCGCGTGAGCGCCTGGGGCGACCTCTCCAAACCTCATTTGAAGACGGAACCCTGGACCCTATGACCACACCGGACAAGCAGTACGTGGAATGGCTGGTTGAGCAGTCGATGCTCAACGCCGCAAAGCAACGCGCCAAACTTTATGGGGGCCAGGGCCGTCTCTGGCAGCGACCTTATGCACTGGCCCGGCCGCGAGATGCATCCGCCATTGCATCGGTGTGGTTCACTGCATATCCGGCGTCGATCATTACCCGTGAAGGCGGTTCGGTGCTGGAGGCGCTGGGCGATGAAGCGCTGTGGCACGCCTTGTCCGAAGTCGGCATTCAAGGCATCCATAACGGTCCGCTCAAGGCCTCCGGTGGCCTCAAGGGTCGGCAGCGCACGCCGAGCATCGATGGCAACTTCGACCGGATCAGTTTCGAAGTGGATGCCGAACTCGGCACCGACGCGCAGTTCCTCAACCTGAGCCGAATCGCCGCCGCCCACAACGCGGTGATCGTCGATGACGTGATCCCGTCTCACACCGGCAAGGGCGCGGATTTTCGGCTGGCCGAACTCGCCTACGAGGAATACCCGGGCCTCTACCACATGGTCGAAATCAAGGAAGAGGACTGGCCACTGTTGCCCGAAGTCCCGGCCGGGCGCGATGCGATCAACCTGCCGCCCGCGACCGTTGACGCATTGCGCGACAAGCATTACATCGTCGGTCAGCTACAGCGGGTGATTTTCTTCGAGCCTGGCGTTAAAGAGACGGACTGGAGCACCACGCCGGTGATCACGGGGGTGGACGGCAAGGCGCGGCGATGGGTGTATTTGCATTACTTCAAGGAAGGTCAGCCTTCGTTGAACTGGCTGGACCCCAGCTTCGCTGCCCAGCAGATGATCATCGGCGACGCACTGCATGCGATCGACGTCATGGGCGCGCGGGTGCTGCGTCTGGATGCCAACGGCTTCCTGGGCGTCGAGCGCAAGGCTGAAGGCACCGCTTGGTCCGAAAGCCATCCGCTGTCGATTACCGGTAACCAGTTGCTGGCAGGCGCGATCCGCAAAGCAGGTGGCTTCAGCTTTCAGGAACTGAACCTGACCATCGACGACATCGCCGCCATGTCTCACGGCGGTGCTGACCTGTCTTATGACTTCATCACCCGTCCGGCGTATCAGCATGCGCTGCTGACGGGCCGGACCGAGTTTCTGCGCCTGATGCTCCGCCAGGTGCATGAGTTCGGCATTGATCCGGCGTCGCTGATACACGCGCTGCAGAACCATGACGAGCTGACCCTGGAACTGGTGCATTTCTGGACCCTGCACGCTCACGATCAGTACCTGTATATGGGCCAGACCTTCCCGGGCAACATTTTGCGTGAGCACATCCGTGAAGAAATGTATGAGCGCCTTGCGGGCGAGCACGCGCCATACAACCTCAAATTCGTCACGAACGGGGTGTCCTGCACCACGGCCAGCATTATCACCGCGGCGCTGGGTATCCGTGATCTGGACAGCATCACGGCGAATGATATCGACACCATCAAACACATCCACCTGTTGCTGGTAATGTTCAACGCCATGCAACCGGGTGTTTTCGCTTTGTCGGGCTGGGACCTGGTGGGCGCCTTGCCGCTGCCTGCCGAGCAAGTGGCGCACCTGATGGGAGATGGGGACACGCGCTGGATTCACCGTGGCGCTTACGACCTGGTGGACATGGACCCTGACGCCGACGTCTCGGCAGGCGGCATGCCGCGGGCCAAGACGCTGTACGGCAGCCTCGTGGAGCAATTGCAAAGCCCGGACTCCTTCGCTTCGCAGCTGAAGAAAATCCTCGCCGTGCGCCGCGCCTACGACATCGCCGCCAGTCGGCAGATCCTGATTCCAGATGTCGAGCATCCAGGCCTGCTGATCATGGTGCACGAGCTGCCTGCCGGAAAAGGCACGCAGATCACTGCGCTTAACTTCAGCGCTGAAGCCATTGTGGAGACCCTGCACCTGCCAGGCATTGCGCCCGGTCCGGTGGTGGACATCATCAACGAGCGAGTCGAAGGCGATCTGACGGAGGAGGGCGAGTTCACTATTACCCTCGACGCTTACGAAGGCCTGGCATTGCGGGTGGTGAGCATGGCCTCGCCGATGATGTAATCGTGCAAGCAGTGAACGCCCCGACGCTTGTCCACCTCTGGAGTTACCGCCTGACGTTCCTGCTCTCCGGCATGTCGTTGGGCGCCTGGGCGCCACTGGTGCCGTTTGCCCGTGAGCGGGCCGGGCTCGAGGAGGCTCAGCTCGGGTTGCTGCTGTTGTGCTTTGGCCTGGGGTCCATGCTGGCGATGCCGCTCGCGGGCGCCTTAACGACTCGCAAAGGGTGCCGGTTCGTGTCGTTGATCGGTGGTGCGCTGATCTGCAGCATGTTGCCGCTGCTCGCGACGCTTTCATCCTTCTCTGCGCTGGCCGGGGCGTTGGCGCTGTTCGGCGCGGGACTGGGTAGCATTGATGTTGCGATGAACGTCCAGGGACTGATGGTGGAGCGCGATCATGGTCGTCCGCTGATGTCCGGCTTTCATGGATTGTTCAGTCTGGGCGGCATTGCCAGTGCGCTGTTGATGAGCGTCTTGCTGTGGGGCGGTGCGTCGCCGCTGTTTGCGGTTTCGGTCGTCGTGGTGATAGTCGGCGGATTACTGCTGTGGCACGCCCGGCATTTGCTGCCGTATGGCGCCGACGATCCCGCAGCGCCTTTCGCCTGGCCGTCGGGCAAGGTGCTGGCGGTAGGCGTGCTTTGTTTCATCGCCTTGCTGGTCGAAGGCGCGGTGCTCGACTGGAGCGCCGTGTTTCTCAATCGGGCCCATCAAATTGATCTGACGGTCGCCGGGAGCGCTTACGCGGTGTTCTCCCTGGCGATGGCCGCCGGGCGTTTCTCTGGGGACGCGCTACGTAAACGGTTTGGTGCAGTGTTGCTGCTGGTCAGCGGCGGGTTATTGGTCATGGTCGGTTTTGCCATGGCGGTGCTGTTCCAACCGTGGCCGCTGTTCCTGCTGGGCTTTGCGCTGATCGGACTTGGGCTGGCGAACGCGTTCCCCGTTTACTGCTCAGTGGTCGGCGCCCAGACCGCAATGCCTGCCGGGCTGGCGATTGCCATCATCACCGGCATCGGTTACTGCGGCATCCTGCTGGGGCCGGCCCTGATCGGTTTCGTCGCTCACCTCATCGGGCTTCGGGACGCCCTGTTGTGTGTCGGTGTGCTGATGTTGGCGCAAGTCCTGAGCGCACGCCGCATCGCCAAGCCCTGATTTCACTATTGCTTTGATCAATGTTGAACATTGATCGGCTCAAGTTCTGCTTTTTTCTCCAAAGGCCCAGGATGGCGGCACGCCTACCGAGCCTCCTCAGGAGAATGTCAAATGAACCTTCGAATCGCTGCCGTATTTGCACTGGTCGCCGCCTTGGCCGGTTGTGCCGTTCCTGGCGCTCCGCGCTATTCCGATGTGCCTGACGGGCAGTTTCGGGCTTCAGGGGCAACCTCCAGCGTCGGCCTCAAGCATGCGCAGACTGTTGGGGTGATTTTCACTGAGAACACCGTGGCCAACCTGGCCTACATGGCCCGTTACAACGCCACGGCGCAAGACGGCCTGGCCGCCAAACTGACTGACAGTCGCATCACTGAGGCTTACGTGAATAGCTCGGACCCTGAGCTGGCGATCAATTGGTTCGCCCAGTCGCTGGAGAAACAGTTCGCGACCGTCGATTTCTACGAGAACCTGGACGACGTCCTGGCCGCGCGGCCTGATGTGATCGTGCTGCTCGACACCCGCAACAAGCTGGTGACCGAGCGCAGTTCGGACGTTCAGGCCAGTATTTCGGCCGAGTTTTTTGACGGGGATTTCAAGTTCATCGGAAAGGCTGAAGGCAGCGACGCCAAGTCGATGTCGCCGATCTGGGCTCACACCAAACGTGCGCCCGAAATCGCCGCCGACATCAATCAGCAGCGTCAGGTACAGATCAACGCGTTGCAGAAGTTCGACGTGTCGCTGGAGTCGCTGATCAAGGCCGAGTCCTGATTCGGGAAAAATCCCGTAGAAGCGCGCTTGCCCGCGGTCGCGGTTGGCCTGTGACAGATCAGTCGCAGGCCCATCGTGATCGCGGGCAAGCGCGTTTCCAGGGGGCGGTGCAGGTTCCGACCATCCACCCGAACCACCAACGCGCCCCGGCTCTGGTAGACTTCAGCGCCTTGAATCCAAGGGGCCTCCTATGAACGACACCGTTCGTCTTACCCAATACAGTCACGGCGCCGGGTGCGGCTGCAAGATTTCGCCCAAAGTCCTGGAAACCATTCTTGCTGGCAGTGGCGCACAGAACCTCGACCCGCGTCTGTGGGTCGGCAACGCCTCGCGCGACGACGCGGCGGTCTACGCCATCGATGACGAAAAGGGCGTGGTCTCCACCACTGACTTTTTCATGCCCATCGTCGACGACCCATTCGATTTCGGCCGTATCGCGGCCACTAACGCCATCAGCGACATCTACGCCATGGGCGGTGATCCTTTGATGGCGATCGCCATTCTCGGCTGGCCGGTCAACGTGCTAGCGCCCGAGATTGCCCGTGAAGTGATCCGCGGCGGCCGCGCGGTGTGTGACGCTGCGGGTATTCCTTTGGCAGGCGGTCACTCCATTGACGCACCCGAGCCGATCTTTGGCCTGGCCGTCACCGGCCTTGTTGAAAAGCGCTTCATGAAGCGTAACGACACCGCGACCGTCGGCTGCAAGCTGTACCTGACCAAGCCGCTGGGCATCGGCATCCTGACCACCGCCGAGAAGAAAGGCCTGCTGCGTGACGAAGACGTGGGCCTGGCCCGCGACGTGATGTGTACGTTGAACAAACCCGGCAGCCGCTTTTCCAGGCTGGCAGGCGTAACGGCGATGACAGACGTCACCGGTTTCGGCTTGTTGGGGCATCTGGTGGAAATGGCCGATGGCAGCCAGCTGACCGCACGCCTGAATGCCGCCGCCGTGCCGCGCCTGGGCAGTGTCGACTTCTACATCGAACAGGACTGCATTCCTGGCGGCACGCACCGTAACTACGACAGCTACGGCGAACGCATCGGCACGCTGACCGAGGCACAGAAACTGCTGCTCTGTGACCCGCAAACCAGTGGCGGGCTGTTAATCGCGGTCGAGCCGTCCGAGGAGGTCGCGTTCCTGGCCATGGCCGTTGAGCTGGGCTTGAACCTGTCGCCGATTGGCGAACTGGTCGAGCGACAGCGGCTCGCCGTCGAGGTGGCTTGATGCGCGACAACAGCGCCCACTTTCGCGACATCTTTCTCCACGACATCCCGATGATGGACGTGCGCGCCCCGGTGGAATTCGTCAAGGGCGCGTTTCCGGGCGTGATCAACCTGCCGCTGATGAACGATGTCGAGCGGCAGAAGGTCGGCACCAGCTACAAGCAGGAAGGGCAGCAGGCGGCCATCGAGCTCGGCCACCAACTGGTGTCCGGCGAGCTAAAGCAAGCGCGCATCGAAGCGTGGGCGGCCTTTGCGAACGAGCACCCGGAAGGCTTTTTGTACTGTTTTCGCGGTGGACTGCGTTCGCAGATTACCCAGCAATGGCTCAAAACCGAGGCAGGCATTCAGTACCCGCGCATCATCGGCGGCTACAAGGCCATGCGTAACTTCCTGATCGGGGTCACCGAGCAAGCCGTCGCCGAGTGCGATTTCGTGCTGATCGGCGGCCTGACCGGGACCGGCAAGACCGAAGTGCTGCAGCAACTGGACAACGCGCTGGACCTTGAAGGCCTCGCCAATCATCGTGGCTCAAGCTTCGGTAAACACGCGACGCCGCAGCCGGGGCAGATCGATTTCGAAAACCAGCTCGCTATCGACATTCTGAAGAAGCGCGCCACGCATTTGCATCAGTTTGTGATCGAGGATGAAGGCCGGATCGTCGGCAGTCGTGCGGTCCCGCTGGAGCTGTACCGGACCATGCAGGCTGCGACGCTGGTGTGGCTGGAAGACAGCTTCGAAGGGCGGGTCGAGCGGATTCTCAAAGATTACGTGATCGACCTGTGTGCCGAGTTCATTGAAGTCCAGGGCGTCGAGACGGGGTTTTCGGGGTATGCCGAGCGTTTGAAACAGAGCCTGTCGAGCATCGTGCGGCGCCTGGGCGGGGAGCGTTATCAGCGTCTGTCGGCGATCATGGACAGTGCGCTGGAAGCGCAGGAGCGCAGCGGCGACGTTGATCAACACAGGGCTTGGATCAGCGCCATGTTGAGCGAATACTACGACCCGATGTACGTCCATCAGCGCGACAGCAAGAACCCGCGGATCGAATTTGCCGGTGAGCAAGCGGCAGTGGTGGAGTATTTAAGGCACAGAACGGCTCGGTAACCCTGGCGATGTGGAAGGGTGTCGACGTTCTTGTGGGTGATGGGGTCGTCGTGGGAGCGAATTCATTCGCGAGAGGCCAGTACGGTCGACACTCATTCGTGGCCTTAGCCACCGCATCGCGAATGAATTCGCTCCCACAGTCCGGGCTGGGTGTAACACAAGTACCTGGCCCAGACCGCCGCATTTAAAGGCAGTCTGGACGCAGTTCCTGCGTACACTTTTACAACACCGCAGCCCCGATCAGGCCGCTGACCACGCCCACCACCATAGTCAGCACGCCCACCGTCATCAGCACCTTGCTGTCGAAGGATTTACGCAGCATCAGCAGCGACGGCAGGCTCACGCTAGGCAGGGTCATGAGCAAGGCCACGGCCGGTGCGGTGCCCAGGCCGAGCGTCATCAAAGTCTGCACGATCGGGATTTCCGCGGCGGTCGGGATCACGAACAGCGTGCCGACAATCGCCAGCGGCACCAGCCACAGCAGGCTGTTGCCCATCGCGCCATCCACATGCGGGAACAGCCAGACGCGGGCAGCACCCAGTACCAGCACGGCCACGACGTAGATCGGGATGGTGGTCCAGAACAGCTGCCAGATCGTCTTGCCCCAGCGGCTCAGCAGGCTGCCTTGATCCGGCGCTTCCGCGTCAACCACGGCTTCGACGGCTTGTTCCGGCAGTGCTTCAGGCCGTGAAATGCGCTGGGCCACCAGCGAAACACCGATCACCAGCACAATGCCGGCCACCAGGCGCAACGCGGTGAAACCCCAGCCCAGCACGAAGCCCATGAACACCAGCGTCGCAGGGTTCAGCACCGGGTTGGCAATCCAGAATGCCAACGCCGCGCCTACCGATACGTTCTGCTTTCGCATACCCGCCGCGACCGGCGCCGCGCAGCAACTGCACATCATGCCGGGCAGGGCGAACAGGCCGCCGCGCACGGTAGAGCCCAGGCCGGCACGACCGAACATGCGCAGCAGCCAGTCGCGAGGGATCAGCACTTGCAGCAGCGAACCGAGGATCACCGCCAGCACGGCTGCTTTCCAGATCGCCAGGAAATACACCTGAGCGTAAGCCAGCGCAGCGGCCCACGGGTTGGCGGGGTTGTCGTTGATGATCGAGCCGCCGATGTTGTGCGTATCGGCAGCGACGAAGGACTTCAGGTAATACGGCGACCATTTGACGTAGTACAGACCGATGGCGGCCACCAGCAGAAACGCGAGCGGTTTCCACCAGAATGACCAGCCACGGCGTTCAGTGGCGAGCGGGAGTGTGGACATGAGGGGCACCGAGACAAGAAAACAGGGGCGCGATGATACGCTTTCGCAAACCAGTGTAGTAGGTGTTGCAGGGTGTGTCGGGCGGGCGCGGGGCGTTCTCTGGAGAGCTTTCGAGAACGCCATCGTTTTACTGCAGGAGCCGGCAGCAGCATTCTGCGCAGTTGAGGCAACCTTTTCCAATCAAAACCCCGGTGCATCAGGCGCCGAATACCAACCCTGACGCCTTCAGCAGCTCCCGCGTATAAGGCTGCCGGGGATTGGCAAAAATCTGCCGCGACGGCCCTTGCTCGACCACCTTGCCGTCCTTGATCACGATCAGGTCGTGGGCCAAGGCATGGACCACGGCCAGGTCATGGCTGATGAACAGGTAGGTCAGGCCATGGCGGATCTGCAAATCCCTCAGCAACCCGACAATCTGCTTCTGCACCGTGCGATCAAGGGCTGAGGTCGGTTCGTCCAGAAGGATCAGGTCCGGCTCCAGCACCAGCGCGCGGGCAATGGAAATGCGCTGGCGTTGCCCGCCGGAAAACTCGTGGGGATAACGATGGCGCGTATCCGGATCCAGACCGACTTCGCGCAATACCTGAATGACCGTTTCTTCGCGCGTGTGCGGCGTGCCGACGCCGTGGGTCAACAAGCCCTCGGCGATGATCTGCTGCACGGTCATCCTCGGACTGAGGCTGCCGAACGGGTCCTGAAACACCACTTGCAGGCGTTTACGCAGCGGGCGCATCAGGTTCTGGCTGTGCAGGCTGAGTTCCTTGTTGCCGAAACGAATGCCGCCTTCGGAATCGATCAGTCGCAGGATCGCTTGCCCTAGGGTTGATTTCCCCGACCCTGATTCGCCGACGATCCCCAGCGTCTTGCCTTTGAGCAGCTCGAAACTGACCCCGTCCACGGCCTTGATGTACTGCCGCTCGCGGCTGAACAGTGGCTTGGGCACCGGAAACCAGACCTTCAGTTCATCCACCGAGAGCAGCGTTTGCGCGTGCACGCTGGGCACGGGCTCGCCGTCCGGCTCGGCATTGATCAGCACGCGGCTGTACTCATGCTGCGGGTGGTTGAATAGAGTTTGACAATCCGCCTGTTCGACGATTTCGCCGGCACGCATCACGCAGACCCGTTGCGCGATACGCCTGACCAGATTGAGGTCGTGGCTGATCAGCAGCAATGACATCTCGAGTCGAGCCTGCAACGACTTCAGCAACGCAAGGATTTTCACCTGCACGGTGACGTCCAGCGCGGTGGTGGGCTCGTCAGCGATCAACAGGTCGGGCTCGTTGGCCAGCGCCATGGCAATCATCACCCGCTGCCGTTGACCGCCGGACAACTGATGGGGATAGGCCTTGAGCCGCTGCTGCGGGTTGTGGATGGCGACCAGTTCCAGCAGTTCAAGCGTTCGCGCACGCGCCGCTTTGCCTTTGAGGCCTTTGTGCATCGCGAGAATTTCACCGATCTGCTTTTCTACCGTGTGCAGCGGGTTGAGCGAGCTCATCGGCTCCTGAAAGATCATGGCAATCCGGTTGCCGCGCAGGCTGCGTAACTGGCTGTCGCTGGCCTGCACCAGATCGATGCCGTCGTAGCAGATGTTGCCTTGCGTGGTGACAGTCTTTTTCGGCAGCAGGCGCAGGATCGAGTGCGCCGTCACTGACTTACCCGACCCTGACTCGCCCACCAGTGCCAGGCATTCCCCCCTGCGGATGCTCAGGTCGATGCCGTGGACCACCTCGGTGCCATTGAAGGCCACGCGCAGCTGGCGGATCTCGATCAGGCTCTCATGTTTCGCGTCGTTCACGGTCGCACCTCAGGTTCTGGGATCGAAAGCGTCACGGCAGGCTTCGCCGATGAACACCAGCAGTGAAAGAATCAGCGCCAGCGAACAGAACGCTGTCAGGCCCAGCCACGGCGCCTGCAAATTGCGCTTGGCCTGGCCGATCAGTTCGCCCAGCGAGGCGCTGCCCGCAGGCATACCGAAGCCCAGGAAGTCCAGTGCCGTCAGGGTGGCAATGGCGCCCGTGACAATGAAGGGCAGGTAGGTGAGGGTGCTGGTCATCGCGTTGGGCAGGATGTGTCGCCGCAGTAGGGCGCTGTCGGTGAGGCCCAGCGCGCGAGCGGCTTTGACGTATTCCAGATTGCGTCCGCGAAGGCATTCGGCGCGCACCACGTCGACCAGTGCCAGCCAGGAGAACAGCGCCATGATGCCCAGCAACCACCCGAAACTCGGCTCGACGAAGCCGGAGAGGATAATCAGCAGATACAGCACCGGAAGCCCCGACCAGATTTCCTGCAAGCGCTGGCCGATCAAGTCCGCCATCCCGCCGTAATAGCCTTGAACCGCACCGGCGAACACGCCGATCACGGTGCTGATGGCGGTCAGCAATAAGGCAAACAGAATCGACACCCGCGTGCCGAACAACACCCGTGCCATCACATCGCGTGCCTGATCGTCGGTGCCCAGCCAGTTGCGTGCGCTCGGTGGGCTGGGCGAGGGCGCCTTGAGGTCATAGTTGATGGTGTCGTAGCTGAAGGGGATCGGCGCCCAGAGCATCCAGCCGCCTTGGGATTGAATGAGGTTGCGCACGTAATCGCTGGCGTAGTCCGGCTCGAAGGGCAGTTCGCCGCCAAAATCGGTCTCCACGTACTGATGCAGCGTCGGGTAATAAAGGTTGCCCTGGTAACTGACGATCAGCGGCCGGTCGTTGGCAATCAGTTCGCCGCACAGGCAGATCAGCAGCAGGGCAACGAAGATCCACAACGACCACCAACCACGCCGGTTGGCCTTGAAAAGCGCCATCCGTCGTCGGCTTTGCGGTGAAAATTCGAACATCAGGCGCTCCTCGCGGAAAAGTCGATGCGTGGGTCGACCAGGGTGTAGCAAAGGTCGCCCACCAGCTTGATCAGCAGGCCGAACAGGGTGAACAGGAACAGCGTGCCGAACACCACCGGGTAGTCGCGGGACACGGCGGCCTCGTAGCTCATGCGGCCGATGCCATCGAGGCCGAAGATGGTTTCGATCAACAGGGATCCCGCGAAGAACACGTCGATCAGCGCCTGGGGAATCCCGGCCACTACCAGCAGCATGGCGTTGCGGAACACATGCCCGTACAACACCCGGTTTTCGCTCAGGCCTTTGGCCCGCGCCGTGACCACGTACTGACGGCTGATCTCGTTGAGAAAGCTGTTTTTGGTGAGGATAGTCAGGGTGGCGAACCCGCCGATCAGCAGCGCACTGACGGGCAACACCAGGTGCCACAGGTAGTCGCGCAGCTTGCCGAAGGTCGAGAGGCTGTCGAAGTCGTCCGACACCAGCCCCTGCGCCGGAAACCAGCTCAGGTAGCTGCCGCCGGCGAACACCACGATCAGCAGGATCGCGAACAGAAAGGCCGGAATGGCGTAGCCGATGATGATCATCGTGCTGCTCCAGACATCGAACCGGCTGCCGTGTTGCACGGCCTTGCGGATGCCCAAGGGAATCGAAATCAGGTAAGTGATCAGCGTGGCCCACAGGCCCAGCGACAGCGTCACCGGCAGTTTTTGGGCAATCAGGCCAGTCACCGTCGCGCCGCGAAAGAAGCTGCTGCCAAAATCCAGCTGTGCGTAGTGGGTCAGCATCAGCCACAGGCGTTCGTGCATCGGCTTATCGAAACCGTATTGGTGCTTGATCGCCTCCACCAGCGCCGGATCCAGCCCCTGCGAGCTTCGGCTGACACTGCCGCTTGCGGCGACTTCACCACCGCCCCCGCCAATCCCGGCGTGGGTGCTCAGCCCCTGGACCCGCGCAATGGCCTGTTCCACCGGACCACCGGGCGCGGCCTGCACGATGAGAAAGTTGACCACCAGAATGCACAGCAGGGTGGGAATGATCAGCAACAGGCGACGCAGTGCGTAAGCCAGCATCTCAGCGCCCCTCGTTCTGAACAGAGGATGTGGATGGCGCGCTGGTTTGGGGTGCAAGACGTGCGGCCATGGCCTCGTTGGTCAGCGCCACCGGGCTGACTTCCCACCAGCTGTCCAGCCCGACGTCGTAGATCGGCTCAACCTTCGGCCGGCCAAACCGGTTTGCAAACACCACGGGCGTGCCTTGGGAGTAATAATTCGGAATCATGTAGAAGCCCCACAGCAGCACCCGGTCCAACGCGCGCGCGTAATGCAGCATGTCGTTGCGGCTGTTGGCGGCCACCAGCCCGTCGATGAGTGTGTCCACCGCCGGATTGCGCAGGACCATGGCGTTGGAGCTGCCGACCTGCCGCGCGCTCTGAGAGCCGAACAGGTTGTACAGCTCGCGACCGGGCGAGAGGATCGGATTGCCGTTGTTGGGTAGGGTGACCACGATCATGTCGTAGTCACGCGCGTTAAGCCGGTTCATGTACTGCGCCGAATCGACAAGGCGAAAGTTCAGGGTGATGCCGATCTGCGCCAACACCCGCTTGTAGGGCAACACCAGACGATCGAAACCGCCCTGGCCGTCGAGAAAGGTGAATGTCAGCGGCTGGCCTGCCGCATTGACCAAGCGGTTGTTTTTCGGGTGCCAGCCGGCCTCGGCCAGCAACTTCAGCGCCTTCAATTGCTTGTCACGGATGTAGCCGCTGCCGTCGGTTTTCGGGGCGTGCCAGACCTGGGTAAATACCTCGTCAGGGACCTGCCCGCGCAACGCGTCGAGGATCTTCAACTCTCGAGCGTCTGGCAGCGCGGTGGCGGCCATCTCGCTCTTGGGGAAATAGGTCTGCTCACGGACATAGAAGTTGCGCATGATCTGCCCGTTGACCCACTCGAAATCCCAGAGCATGGCCAGTGCTTCACGCACGCGGCGGTCCTGAAACATCGGCTTGTCGAGGTTGAACACGAACCCTTGCCCGGCAACCGGGCGCCGTTTCGCCAAAATAGTTTTTTGCAGGCGGCCGTCCAGCAGCGTGGGCGCGGTGTAGCCGACCACGTAGCCGGAGGATGAAAACTCCCGGTTGTAGTCGAAGCTGCCCGCCTGAACCAGCTGCCGGGCGACGTCGGTGTCGCCGTAGAAATTCACAGTCAGGGTGTCGAAGTTGTAAAGCCCGCGGCTGACCGGCAAGTCTTTGGCCCACCAGTCTTTGACTCGCTGGAAACTGACACTGCGCCCGGCGTCGACGCGGGACACGCGGTACGGCCCGCTGCCCAACGGCGGCTCGAAACCGCCGCCTTTGGTGAAGTCGCGGGTTTTCCACCAGTGTTCGGGAAGAATGCGCATGCTCGCCAGGTCCAGCGCGAGGGTGCGATTGAGGGTGTTCTTGAAGTCGAAACGGATCTGTCCCGGGGCTTCGATCACCACGTCCTTGACGTCGCCGTACAACGGCCGGTAGCTGAAGCTGCCTTGAGTGATCAGGGTCTGGTAGGTGTAACGCACGTCCTCGGCGGTGATCGGCGTCCCGTCATCGAAGCGCGCCTTGGGATTCAAGTAGAAACGCACCCACAGGTTATCGGGGTCGCGTTCCAGCTTTTCCGCGACCAGTCCGTACACAGTGTAGGGTTCGTCGAGTGAGCGATACGCCAATGGCGCGTAGACCCAGGTGTCGATCTGGCTCACGGAAATCCCCTGATCCACATAGGGCGTCAGGTAGTTGTACTGACCGATCTCCTCGGCCGCGCGGCTCATCGATCCGCCTTTGGGCGCGTAAGGATCGACGTAATCGAAATGGGTGAAGTCGGCCGAGTATTTCGGCGGTTCGCCGTACACGGTCAGGGCATGTGCGGGGGCGGCAATGGCCATCGGCACGCCGGACAGCAGCGAGATGAAAAACACCACGGTGTAGAGCAACGCGATGCCGGGCAGCAGGCGTCGCAACGAAAGGGGGGAGGCGCACATGTTCGGACAATCCTTGGTTTGCAGGTCGACGCACGTCCAGCGCTGGAAAAAATCCCCCGGCCGGGGAAGGTGGACGAGACCTGAAAGCCGGGGGCGCGATTTCGCAGAAGTACCCTGACGCGCCGGAGCATGAGCGCGTCAGGGGTGAGGCTTAGAAGTGGTAATTCATACGTGCAAACAGCGTCCGGCCCAGTGGGTCGGTGTAGCGCGGGTCGTAGCCTGTCTGAAAGTTGTCGGTCTGGTTGGAGAATGGCGGGTTGCGGTCAAACATGTTCTTCATGCCGACATCGATATCCAGCGCCTTGTCGAAGGTGTAGCCCGCCGACATGTCCCATACGGAATAGGACGCGACGCGGGAGTTGGTGGTGCGATCCTGGTCGTAGTAACCGGTGGTGAACCGGTTAGTGATCGAAGCGCGATACGGCCCCAGGTTCCAGGTACCGACAAGGTTGTGTTTCCAGCGCGCCGACACCCCGGTGCCCTCATAGTCGCCTACACGGTCGATATAAGCGCCGCCGATGGTTTCCTGATAGTCGTAGCGATCCACGTAAGTGCCTTGCAGGTTCGCACCGAATTGACCGTACGGAGTGTTCGGGAAGAGGTAGTCGAGGCTAACGTCCACGCCATTGGTTTTGACTTTGCCCAGGTTCGCCAGGCCAGTAATGATGTGGTCGATGGAGCCGTCGGCCGCGCGCACGATCCGATCGGCGTACAGGTCTGGGTTTTCAAACACCGAAGATTCAGGAAATTCTTCGATTTGGTTGGCGATCTTGACCCACCAGAAATCCAGACCTACCGACAGGTTACGCACCGGTTGATAGACGAAACCGAACGTCACGTTGCGCGCCGTTTCCGGTTGCAGGTCCTGATTGCCGCCCGTGCGGTTGTAGAACTGCAACCCGCAGTCGCGACCCGAGTTGCCGCCAGGCTGGACCACACCGCCGGTACACAGGCGCGGGTCGTCGTACTTGCCCACGCTGTAGGTGGTGTAGTTGGGGTTGTTGAGCTCGTACAGAGACGGGGCCCTGAAGCCTTCGCTGTAAGCGCCACGAACCACCAGTTCCTTGAACGGCTGGAAGCGGAACGAGTATTTCGGGTTGGTGGTGCTGCCGAAGTCGCTGTATTTGTCGTGACGAACGGCCGCGGAAAGTTCGAGGCTGTCCAGCACTGGCACGTTCAGTTCGGCGTATTGCGCCTGAATGCTGCGGTCACCCGAGACGCTTGAGTCAGGGTCGACACCCAGGCTGTCCAGATCGCCCGCGAAGTCTTCGATGGTCTGGTGGAACTTCTCTTTACGGTACTCGCCACCCAAAGCGATCCCGGCCTCACCGGCGCCGAACCAATTACCGATTTCGCGGCTGACACGACCGTCCAGCGCGCTGACGCGACCGACGGAGGTGCTGTAAGCGCCGTGGTACTGGTTCGCATCGATGTACGCCTGACCTTCCGGCGTTTGCGGACCAAAAGGATTGAGGATGCCATTGAGAATGCCGTCGGTGAGCGCGGAGTCGCTGGCATAACCGCCGGTGACGCTGTTGATGACTTTGCTCTGGTTGTAAGACGCGCCGACGTTGTAATCCCAACCCGATACGTTGCCGTCGAATGTCAGCAGCAGGCGCTGAGCGGTGTTCTGGTCTTTGGATTCACGATCGCCTGCGGCGGTTTCACGCCAGCGGATGTCTACCGGATCGTTGGGGTCGAGGGTGAAGTTGTTCGGCAGCGGGGTAATGCCGTTGCCCGGGTAGAAGGGCGATGTATTCGGCACGCTGATGCCGGTCAGCGGTTGTGGGGCGATGGTGGTGGCGTTGTTGTTGCGCGCCCAGAAATACTCGAGGCTGACGTTATGATCGTCCGCCAGCTTGCCGGTAGCCTTGCCGAAGAACGAGGTCTTCTCGGTCTGCGGGATCAGGTCGATGGAATTGCGGGTGCTGTAGTTGCAGTTGCCTTGTCCGGCAATCAGGTTAGGGCCGTTACAGTTACTGGCAGATAACGGGTTGGTGCTCGGGCCGCCGTTCTGGCTGTAGTTGGCTGGGAACGGGGTCGGTGAGGTCGAATCCAGCCCTCGGCCAGGTACGTAGTCTTTGGCGAACGTACGGTCGTTGGCGTCCAGATTTTGTTGGGTGGCGTAGTTGAATACGCCCATGACGTTGAACCTGTCTTGCTCCAGATCGCCAAAGCCCCAGCTGCCGCTCATGTCTTTGGTGCCGCCGCCACCGCTGGCGTCGGCCATGCTGCCACCCAGTTCCAGGTTGCCTTCGGTCAGGGATTTCTTGGTGATGAAGTTGATCACCCCGCCGATGGCGTCGGTGCCGTAGAGGGCTGAGGCGCCGTCACGCAACACTTCGACACGGTCGATGGCGGCGAAGGGGATGGTGTTCAGGTCGACGGCGCCACCTTGCGAGTGCGTGCCGGACATCGAGTTGTTGGCCAGACGGCGACCGTTGAGCAGGATCAGCGTTTTGTTCGCACCGATGCCGCGCATGTCGGCGAACGACGCGCCGCCCGTCGGGCTGCCAATCGAGCCGGCGGCGTTATCGATGGAGTTACTGCCGGTGATGCGCGAAATGATCTCGGCCGTCGTGGTGACACCCTGCTTCTTCAGGTCTTCGGTGCGCATGATGGTGATCGGCACAGCCGTTTCGGCGTCCACCCGGCGAATCGCCGAGCCCGTGACTTCAACCCGTTTGAGCTGGGTGGTCGCGGGCACTGCGGCGGCTGCCGGAACGGCGGCCTCGCTGGCCGGTGCTGCCTCGACAGCGGTATCGGTGCTGTCCGCTGCGTGTGCCGTGCTCATGCCCACGGCCAGCGCGCAGATCAATGCGCGCGGGTGCCGTCGTACTGCAACAACAAGAGGCTTGAGGGTAAAACCAGGAAAACTCATCAGCATGGTAATTTCCGACTTATTCCAGATGTTATTGAAATGGCCTTGTGAGCCCTCGTTGCTCCGACGCGGTTGTGGCGGTCGGGAAATCCGTTTTTCAAGCAAGCCGCTCCCCTCCATGGCAAACCACGGACGGCTGTTACATCGGGAGTTGGTGAGCAGGGCTGCGGGTGGGCGCAGCCCTTGGGTCATCGCTGCGTCATTTGGAGGTCATCACTGAAATCTTCGTGATCCCCGAGCGCTCGATGGACGCCATGGCCTTGGCCACCTGGCCATAGTTGACGCTGGTGTCGGCCTGCAATTGCACGCGCACTTCAGGGTCCTTGGCCTTGACGTCCTTGAGGCTGATCTCCAGTGACTCCGGGGCGATTTCGGATTTGGCCAGATAGAACTTGCCGTCCTGATCGACGCTGACTACCACCGGGTCTTTCTTCTCGGCGGGGGCGACGGCATCGGTTTTCGGCAGGTTGACCTTGATCGCGTTGGTCATCAGCGGCGCGGTGACGATGAACACCACCAGCAGCACCAGCATCACGTCCACCAAGGGCGTGACGTTCATTTCGCTGAGCACTTCATCGCTGTCTTGAGTGGAGAAAGACATCAGCTGGCCTCCCGCACGGACTGGCCCTGTTTGTGGGCGATGGGTTGGCGGCTGACGGCGAAGGCGCTGCGTTGGGCGAGGGCGTCGAAGTCATGGGCGAAGTCGTCCATGTCGGCCACGGCCAGCTTCAGCCGACGCAGGAAGAAGTTGTAAATCAGCACGGCGGGCACCGCGACGGCGATGCCGACACCGGTGGCGATCAGCGCGTGGCCGATGGGGCCGGCCACGGTTTCCAGGCTGGCCGAGCCGCTGGCGCCGATACTCTGCAGCGCTTCCATGATCCCCCAGACCGTACCGAACAGACCGATGAAGGGCGCGGTGCTGCCGATACTGGCGAGGACGGCCTGTCCGGCTTCCAGCGAGCGGCGTTCTTTCTGGATCTGCTGGCGCAGGTTGCGCTCCAGGCGATCCGAACGGTTGATGGTGTGGGCCAGTTGCTGGGTGGTACGCGGGGTGTCCTCGACGGCCATCGCTTCAAAACCGCTGTTGGCGATGCGCGCCAGTGAGCCCGGGTACTGCGTGGCATGTTCGGCGGCAGTGAGCAGAT
>Ga0308163_10000803_pt1 | contig 43687 bp, 37 predicted proteins | sample PhyTR1_FD_201037 | JGI IMG/M metagenome (GOLD analysis project Ga0308163, IMG submission 201037) | Phyllosphere microbial communities from UC Gill Tract Community Farm, Albany, California, United States - DLSLT.R1 | ecosystem: Host-associated > Plants > Phyllosphere > Unclassified | place: USA... | reverse complement strand
GCGGCGCCACGGTGGCAACCGGCGGTGAACGCGTGGGCACCAGCGGCAACTTCTTCGCACCGACCATCCTGGCCGACGTGCCACTGGACGCCAGCATGTTCAACGACGAGCCGTTCGGCCCGATCGCGGGCATCCGGGGTTTCGACAGCCTGGAAGACATGATCGCCGAAGCCAATCGCCTGCCATATGGTCTGGCCGGTTATGCCTTCACGCGCTCGATCAAGAACGCGCAGTTGCTGATGAACCGCGTCGAAGTGGGCATGTTGTGGATCAACCAGCCGGCCACGCCGAGCGCCGAGCTGCCATTTGGCGGTATCAAGGATTCGGGCTACGGTTCGGAAGGCGGCCCGGAAGCGCTGGAATCGTATCTCAACACGAAGGCTGTCTCGATGGTGGGCGTGTAATTGGCAGTGTCGCGTTGCCGCGACATCACGTGTAACAATTTGTAGGACAATGCGCCATGGTGGCGGGGTATAATTCGGCCCGCCACCGGCTTCTGCGCTCTCCAGATGCCACTTATCTCTGTAGAGCGACACCATGATCTTTCCCCAGCCCGCATGACGCAGGCCATCCTGACGCTCAATGTCGATACCGAATTCGATGTGATCGCAGCCCGTCAGCGTGCGCGCCAGATTGCAGGCGCGTGCGGATTCGGTTCGGTCGATCAGGCGCGTATCGGCACGGTCGTGTCCGAGCTGGCGCGCAATATCTTCAACTATGCCGGCGCCGGCTCGGTCTCGTTCGTGGCTGAAGGTATGACGGCGCCGCAGCATCTTTCCATTACATTTGCCGATCGCGGGCCGGGCATCGCCGATGTCGGCCACGTTCTGTCCGGTGCGTACCGCTCGACGTCGGGTATGGGCATCGGCATCCTGTCGGCGCGCCGGCTGATGGACCAGTTCGACATCGCCAGCGGACCATCCGGCACCCGCATCACGGTTGGCAAGCGTTTTCCTGCCAACACCGGTTTCATCAGCGCCGATGGGTTCGCCCCGCTCGTGGCGCAATTCGAAACGCTGCCCAATCACGCAGCCTTGTCCGAAGCGCGGCACCAGAACCGCGAACTGGCCGATGCCCTCGGCGCGCTGCAGGCGCGGCAGGAAGAACTGCAGCTCGTCTCGGCCCGCCTGGAAGAGCGTAACCGCAATATCGAAGCCCTGAATGACCTGCTGGACGACAAGGCTGCCGCGCTGCAGAAAGCCGATCGCAGCAAGGACGAATTTCTCGCCACACTGAGCCACGAACTGCGCGGGCCACTGTCGGCGGCCGCCATGGCGGCTAGCATCCTGCTGCCCGAGGGCGTCACGTCGCAGCGCGCGAACCAGATGGGTGAACTGATCCGGCGCCAGGTCACGCACATGAGCCGGCTGGTCGAGGATCTGCTGGACGTCTCGCGCGTGAGCCGCGGCCTGGTGCAACTGGAAAAAGCGCCGGTGGAACTGGCCGACGTCATCGCTGCGGCGCTCGAACAGGTGCAGGCGGCGGCAAACCAGAAGCGGCACCGCATCGAGCAGGCACCGGGCGTGCCCAGCCTGCTGGTGCTGGGCGATCGCACGCGCCTGATCCAGGTGGTGAGCAATCTGCTAACCAACGCGATTCGCTACACGAACAGTGGTGGCATCATCCACGTCGCCCTCGAAAGACGGGGCACGATGGCAGCCCTGCGAGTCACCGACAACGGCGTGGGCATTGCCCCCGACCTGATGCCGCGCCTGTTCGATCTCTACGTCCAGGCCGAACGTTCAGCCGACCGCACCGGCGGCGGCCTCGGCCTGGGCCTGGCCCTCGTCAAGAACCTGGTCGAAGCCCACGACGGCACCGTCACCGCCCACAGCCCCGGCAATGGCCACGGCAGCACCTTCACCGTCCTTCTCCCCCTGCACACCGAACGCCGCGAATAACCGCCTGGCCCAGCCCTGAGCCGAAAATCCAATTAGGGTCAGAGTCGAATTATTGAGCAATAAATCTCTATACCTGTCCCACCGACAATGCCGCCAGGCAGCATTCCGTACGACCATTGCTTTTCAATTGGGGTCGGAGTCAGATTGTTTGACAACATTGAGGAATTGCCCAATAAATCTACTCTGACCCTAATTGTTCAGTATCTGGCTGGGGGGGTGGGGTTTTGTCAGGCGTATACGGAAGCCGCCCGGGCCGGCCTGGGGCCGGCGCCGGGCGGCGCGGGTGGTGCGGGTTGATGATTGCTTAGCGGATCAGTCTTCCTGGAAGGCTTCTTCGCGTTTCTTGCGCAGCGATGGCAGCAGCACGACGATCATCGCAGCAGCGGCCAGGCCCAGCATGACGCCAGAGATCGGACGCTCGATGAATACCATTGGGTCGGCGCGCGAGAGCAGCAGGGCGCGGCGCAGGTATTCTTCCATCATCGGGCCAATGATGAAGCCAAGCAGCATCGGCGCCGGCTCCAGTTCGAGCTTGGCGCACAGGTAGCCGAGCAGGCCGAACAGTGCCATCAGGTAGACGTCGAAGGTGCTGTTGTTCAGGCTGAACACACCGATCGCGCAGAACATCAGGATGGCCGGATACAGCATCTGGTAAGGCACCATGATCATGCGCACCCAGATACCGATCATTGGCAGGTTCAGCACGACGAGGAACAGGTTACCGACCCACATCGAGACGATCAGGCCCCAGAACAGGCCAGGCTGCTCGGTCATAACGGCAGGACCAGGCTGGATGCCCTGGATGATCATCGCGCCGATCATCAGCGCCATCACGGGATTCGATGGAATGCCGAGCGTCAGCATCGGGATGAACGAGGTCTGCGCGCCCGCATTGTTCGCCGCTTCCGGCGCTGCAACGCCTTCGATGGCGCCCTTGCCGAAGTTGGCGGCGTTCTTGGACACTTTCTTCTCGAGCGAGTACGACGCGAACGAGGCCAGCATCGCACCGCCGCCCGGCAGAATGCCCAGCAGCGAGCCGAGGCCCGTGCCGCGGATGACCGGCCACATGATGCGCTTGAAGTCTTCCTTGTTGAGCATCAGTCCGGTGACTTTCTTCATCACCAGGTTGCGGTCTTCATTGTGCTCGAGATTGCGGATGATTTCGCCGATACCGAACATGCCCATTGCGACGATGACGAAGTTGATGCCGTCAGCCAGTTCCGGCATGTCGAAGGTGTAGCGCGCCGAACCCGAGTTGACGTCGGTACCGACCACGCCCAGCAGCAGGCCGAGCAGCACCATGCCGATGGCCTTGAGCAGCGAGCCGCTGGCCAGGACGACCGAGGCCACCAGGCCCAGCACCATCAGCGAGAAATACTCGGCCGGGCCGAATTCAAGGGCGAGGTCGGCCAGCGGCGGCGCTGCCACGGCCAGCAGGATCGTCGCGACGGTACCGGCGAAGAACGATGAGATCGCCGCGGTGGCCAGTGCCTTGCCAGCTTGACCATTGCGGGCCATCTGGTAGCCGTCCAGTGCCGTCACCACCGACGAGGATTCGCCAGGCAGATTGACCAGGATGGCAGTGGTCGAGCCACCGTATTGCGCGCCGTAGTAGATACCGGCCAGCATGATCAGCGCAGATTCTGGTGGCAGGCCGAACGTGGCCGGCAGCAGCATGGCGATGGTGGCGATCGGGCCCAGGCCCGGCAGGACGCCCACTGCGGTGCCGACGAACACGCCGACCAGGCAGTAGAACAGGTTTTGCATGGACAGGGCCGTCTCGAGGCCCAGTGCGAGGTTACTGAAAATTTCCATATGATTTAATTCCCACCGAGCCAAGGGCCAATGATCGGCATCGGCAAGCCAAGCAGCTTGACGAACAGACCAACTGCAAACAACGTCATGCCCACGGCCAGCGCGAGTGACTTCTTCAATTCGAATTTATCGCTGGCGTACGAGCTGATCAGGATCAGCAGGAAGCCCGCAGGCACCAGGCCGGCATTGCGCACCAGGAAGCCGAACAGCAGCACGGCGACGAGCACGATCGCCAGTTCGCGATAATAGATGCGGCCGATGGCCTCGCCCGGACGGAAGAACGAGCGCACGAATGACGCCACGCCGACGAGCGACAGCAGGATGCCCAGCGCGATCGGGAAGTAGGCCGGGCCCATGCGGCCGGCACTGCCAATTTCATAGTCCTGGCCGATGATCACGGCGCTCAGACCGAAGATGAGAAAGACGATGCCGCTCCAAAAGTCTTTCGGATGGCGGATAAATGCTGGCACGGTGGTGGTCCCCTTTATTGTGGTGCAGATGCGGTGATGCAGATGCAGTGGTTCGAAAAGCGTGAATGCGGATCACTGATGCAGCCCCGCGCAACGTCGATGACCACGACGCCAGCCAGGCTGCAGATGCGACAACGCCGCACCGCAGCCGGACAGGCCGGCGCGGCGCGACGTCGTCAATGCGGCATCAGTCGGCGAAGGCGCCGGCTTTCTTGATGATCGGGCCCCACAGGTCGATCTGCTGTTTCAGGTGGGTACGCAGGGCTTCCGGCGTGGCCTGGTTGGACGGGACCGGCTCGGTGCCCAGGTCGGCAAAGCGCTTGACCACGTTCGGATCACGCAGGGCGGTGCGCAGGGCGTTCGACAACGCGTCGACCGTTGGCTTCGGCGTGCCTTTCGGCGCGTACAGGCCGTGCCAGACACCGACTTCGAAGCCTGGCAGGCCAGCCTTGTCCAGCGTCGGCAGGTTCGGCAGCGAGGCGACCTGGGTCTTGGTCGTCACGCCGTAGGCCTTGATCTTGCCGCCCTTGATCTGGCTGGTGGTGTTGGTGGTCTGGTCGCACATGAAGTCTACCTGGCCGCCCAGCAGGTCGTTCATCGCCGGACCGGTGCCCTTGTACGGCACGGTGGTCAGCTCGACGCCCATCGCGGTCTGCAGCAGCATGCCGCACAGGTGCGATGCCGAACCCAGGCCCGCGTGCGCGTAGGTAACCTTGTCCTTGTTGGCTTTCACGTAGGTGATCAGCTCCTTCATGTCCTTGGCCGGGAAGTTCGCCTTGGCCACGACGGTCATCGGCACGTCGGTGATGAGGCCGATCGGCTCGAAGCTCGTGATCGCGTCGTACGGCAGCTTGCGGTACAGCGCCGGCGCCGTCGACTGACCGATGTGGTGCAGGAACAGCGTATAGCCGTCGGGTGCGGACTTGGCGGCGCGCGCAGCGCCGATGGTGCCGCCGGCACCGCCGACGTTTTCGACGATGATCTGCTGCTTGAGCGTGGTGCCCATCGATTGCGCGACAAGGCGTGCCACGGTGTCGGTCGGGCCGCCGGCTGCAAACGGCACGATCATGGTGATGGTCTTGGTCGGGTAGGCCTGGGCATGGGCCAGTCCAGTGCCGAAAGCGGTCAGGCAGGCAGCTGCGCACAGCATCTTGAGCTTCATGGTGTCGTCCTCGTATCTCGTTCTTGGTTTGGTTTGGCAGCCGGCACTATTTCTGTGCCGTGCTCCCGTGCGGCGTTGTCTTACGCACCAGATGTTTTACCAGCAAACATATTGTTGTGCAACTACGTGGAAATACGTATGTGGTGTGCATGACGCTTATTTCGGTAAAAATGAAACCGCGAAAAACGACGTTTCAGACGTGAAAACGCCATCCGGAGATGGCGTTTTTGGTCACTGCGGCGCCGTATTGTCAGACCGGCGGCTGCACCGGGAGTTCCTCGTCGCCCATCAGCAGCTTTGCCGGCGTCATCGGCGTCGTGCGCAGGCGCGTGCCGGTAGCATGGAAGATCGCGTTCGAGATCGCGGCTGCCACGCCCACGATGCCGATCTCGCCCACGCCCTTGGCGCCAAGCTGCTTGCTCACGATGCGGTCATCTTCTTCCACGAAGATCACGTCGATGTCGTGGATGTCGGCATTGACCGCCACGTGGTACTCGGCGAAGTTGTGGTTCATGAAGCGCCCGTACTTGTGGTCCGTATGGGTTTCTTCATGCAGGGCCTGGCTGATGCCCCAGACGACCGCGCCGCTGATCTGGCTGGCCGCCGTCTTGGCGCTGATGATGCGGCCAGCGGCAATTGCGCTGACGACGCGCGTGACGCGTACCATGCCGAGCTTTTCGTTCACGCGCACTTCGCAGAACACGGCCGAGTGCACGGCGCGCGCGTACTTGCGCTGCTTGAGCATCTGCGGCGTCATGAAATACTTCTCTTCGACCTGATCCACGCCTGCGTTGGCAAGCACCTGCGTCAGTTCGACGCGGCGCGACGGATCGGTTTTCAGGAACACCGCGCCATCGCCAAACTCCACGTCGCGCATGCGCGCCTTGGCCAGTGGCGAATTGTCCATCTTCAATGCCAGCTTCAGCAGTGCCTTCTTGAGTTTTTCGCAGGCACCGTGCACGCCCGAACCCACGGTCGTCACGTGCGACGAGCCACCTTCGATCGGCGCCATCGGCAGCGTCGAGTCGCCCAGCTGGAACGTCACCAGTTCCATCGGCAAGCCCATGGCTTCGGCGGCGATCATCGACATCACGGTATAGGTGCCGGTGCCGATATCGGTTGCCGCACTGCTCACGACCAGACGGCCATTGCTGTGCATCACGGCGCTGACGCGCGCGACCATCACCATCGCATCCCAGATGCCGGTCGCCATGCCCCAGCCCACCAGCTCGTCGCCATCAGGCATTGAGCGTGGCTCGATCGGACGCTTTTCCCAGCCAAAACGCTCGGCACCCTGGCGGTAGCACTCGCGCAGCTCCTTGCTCGAGAACGGCTTGTCCTCGATCGGCGATGTGTCGGTGTAGTTTTTCAGGCGCAGCGCCAGCGGATCCATCTTCAGTTCGTAGGCCAGCTCGTCCATCGCCACTTCCATGGCGTGCACGCCGTGGGCGGCGCCAGGCGCGCGCATGTCCAGCGGCGTGAAGCGGTCGTTCGCGACCACCTGGTAGCCGAGCTTGATGTCGGTGCACGCATACAGCTGGCCCGACCAGTTGACGATCACCTCCACGTAATCCTCGAGACGCGAGGTTTCCTGGATCGCCTCATGCCAGATCGCCTTGAGCGTGCCATCCGGCGCCGCGCCCAGGCGGATGCGGTGCCAGGTTTCCGGCCGGTGGCCAAAGCTGAACATCTGCTGGCGCGTCAGCACGACACGCACCGAGCGCTCGAGCTGCAGCGCGCCCATCACGGCCAGCGGCAACTGGTATTGCGGACGCAGGCCGGAACCGAAAGCGCCGCCCACGTACGGGTTGCGCACCGTGACCTCGTCGCTCGACAAACCGAAGCCGTGCGAGACATACCAGCGGCTGTTCTGCGAACTCTGCGTCTTGTCGTAGACGGTCAGGTGGCCGTTTTCAGCGCGAATCACGGTCGAGGCGAACATCTCCATCGGATTGTGGTGCTCGACGCCGTTGTAGTACTGCGAGTCGACCCGTACCTCGGCCGCGTCGAATGCCTTTTCGCCGTCGCCGATCGAGCTTGGCGGCACGAAGCCGGCCTTCATCTTGCGCGGCTCGTAGGCCTGGTCCAGGCTCTTGAGAAGGTTCGTCTCGTGCGCATCGACATCGTAGTGCACGCGCACGAGCGAGCTGGCGTAGCGCGCCGCTTCGAAGGTCTCGGCCAGTACCAGCGCCACCGGCTGTCCGCTGTAGAAGATCTCGTCCGAGAACAGGGGGCGGAACGGCGAGCCGGCCGGCGCCGTCATGTCTTTCCAGGCCAGGTCGAACGAGCGCATCTTGGGGCGGTTCTCGTGCGTCATGACCGAAATCACGCCCGGTACGGCCAGTGCTTCGGTCGCGTCGATGCTGGTGATGCGGCCCTTGGCCACGGTGCCGCTGACGACCACGCCGTAGGCCAGGTCGGGGGCAAAGTATTCGGCAGCATACTGCGCCTCGCCGGTGACCTTGGCGCGGCCATCGATTCGCGAGACCGGCATGCCGCTTTTTACGCGGCCGGTGCCGGCCGGCGCGCTCGGGGCGCGCAATTCTGGAATCAGGTCGGTCATGCTTGTTCTCCTTGTGCATCGAGTCCGCGGGCGTGGTCGGTGCCACGCGCGGCGGTGGTCAAGGCTTGCACGATGGCGTTGCGCGCCAGCGGCAGCTTGAAATCATTTTGGCCGAAGCCCTGGGCGCCTTGCAGGATTGTCTCGGCGGCCTGCAGGAAGGCCGCTTCGCCGACCGCCTTGCCAACGAGCGCTTCTTCGGCCGCTTCGACGCGCCATGGCTTGTGGGCCACGCCGCCAAGCGCAATGCGCGCGGCGCGGATCGTGCCATCAGCATCGAGATCCAGCGCGGCAGCGACCGACACCAGCGCGAATGCGTAGGACAGACGGTCGCGCACCTTGATGTAGGCGCTGTGATCGATGAAGCGGTCAGCTTCGGGCACGGTGATGTGGGTGATCATTTCGCCGGGCTGCAGCGTGTTGTCGAGCTCTGGCTGATCGCCCGGCAGGCGATGGAAGTCGGCAAACGGGATCGCGCGCTCACCGCTCATCGAGCGCACGTGCACGGTTGCGTCGAGCGCGCGCAGGGCCACGCACATGTCCGACGGGTGGGTGGCGATGCAGCTTTCGCTGGTGCCCAGGATCGCCAGCTGGCGGTTCAGGCCGTCTCGCGCCGGGCAGCCGGTGCCGGGCTCGCGCTTGTTGCAGGCGGTGCCGACGTCATAGAAGTAGACGCAGCGCGTACGCTGCATCAGGTTGCCGCCGTTGGACGCCATATTGCGCAGTTGCGGCGACGCGCCGGCCAGGATCGCCGACGACAGCAGCGGATAGCGTTCGCGCACCACTGGGTTGTAGGCCGTGTCTGCGTTGCGGGCGAGGGCACCGAGCAGCAGGCCGCCATCTTTTTCTTCGACCTGATCCAGGCCGAGGTTGTTGATGTCGACCAGGCGTGACGGCTTCATCACGCTTTCCTTCATCAGGTCGAGCAGGTTGGTGCCGCCGGCGATCGGGCGGGTGTCGGGGTCGAGCAGGGCGGCCAGCGCCGCGTCGACGTCCGTGGCTTGGGTAAAGGCGAACGGGTTCATGACAGCACCGCCCCGGTCGTGAAGCCTTCGGTGGTTTTTTTCGTGTCGCGCAGGTCGAGGACCTTGACGACCGCATCGGCGATCTGCGGGTAAGCGCCGCAGCGGCACAGGTTGCCGCTCATGAGTTCACGCACGTCGTCGCGCGACGTGGCCTGGCCTTCGTTGATCAGGCCCACGGCCGAACACAGCTGGCCCGGCGTACAGTAGCCGCACTGGAACGCGTCGCAGTCGATGAACGCCTGCTGCAGCGGATGCAGGTCTTCGCCGGTGGCCAAGCCTTCGACGGTGGTGATCTCGCGACCATCCTGCATGACGGCCAGCGTCAGGCACGAGTTGATCCGTTTCCCGTCCACGAGCACGGTGCAGGCGCCGCACTGGCCCTGGTCGCAGCCCTTCTTGGTGCCGGTCATGCCTGCACGCTCGCGCAGCAGGTCAAGCAGCGTTACCCAAGATTCGACATTGAATTCGCGGTCCTGGCCGTTGATGCGCAGGCGCACCGGATGCTGCTGTTGATGTTCCATGTTCTTCCCCTCTGTGAGAAGCCATGAACATAACGTCCTGTTACATTTGCGACGGTTAGATGACGCACTTATATTAAGTATAAGTCAACGTTGTTGGCAGTGTCATTACGGCCCGCGGAAGACGACGGTCTTGTTGCCGTCCACGAACACACGGCGCTCGATATGAAACTTGACCGCCGTGGCCAGGGCCAGGCATTCGTTGTCGCGCCCTACGCGGGTGAGCTGATCGACGCGGTAGTTGTGGTCAACGCGCGTCAGCACCTGTTCGATGATCGGGCCTTCGTCCAGGTCGGGCGTGGCGTAATGGGCCGTCGCACCGATCAGCTTGACGCCCCGGTCGAACGCCTGCTGGTACGGCTTGGCGCCCTTGAAGCCGGGCAAGAACGAATGGTGGATATTGATGCACTTGCCGGCCAGGCGGCGCGCCAGGCCATCCGACAGGATCTGCATGTAGCGCGCCAGGATCACCAGTTCGGAATCGGTTTCGTCGACGATTTCCAGCAGGCGCGCCTCTTGCTGCGCCTTGTTGTCCGTGTTCACGGGCAGGAAAATGAAGCGGATGCCTTCGCGCTCGACCATCGGGCGCAGGTCGAGATGGTTCGATACGACGGCCGTGATCGACAGGTTGAGTTCGCCCGTGCGGCGGCGGTACAGCAGATCGTCCAGGCAGTGATCGGTCTTCGAGACCATGATCACGGTGCGCACCGGGTCGAGCGGATCGAAGATTTTCCAGGCCATGTCGAGGCGCGTGGCGACCGTACTGTCGAATTCTGCGCGGATGGCGTCGATGGCCGGCGACTTGTCCTGCTGGCGAAAGACGGCGCGCATGAAGAAGCGCGCGGTCGAATCGTCGTCGAACTGTTCCAGTGCGCAGATATAGCAGTCGCGTTCGGCCAGAAAGGTCGCGACGGCCGCGACGATGCCAATGCCGGCCGGGCAACTGGCGTGGAGGATGTATTCAGGGCGGGTTGACGGCGTGACGTCGCTGGTGCTGCGCATGCTTGTTCCTGTCGGTGATGAGTCGATGTTGTCAAGACAGCTAGAATGCGCGATGCCACGACGGGCGTCAAGCGCATGCTACGATGCGCGTTTTTTTCTTCGGTCCATGTCCCATGTCCACGTCCCTGCGCCCGATGCGGCCCGCCGATCTCGACGCCGTGCTGCGCATCCAGGCGGCGTGTTATCCCGCTGCGATGCAGGAGCCGGCAGCGGTCGTCCTATCCCGGATGGTAGCGGCGCACGGCACCTGTCTGGTCGGCAGCCATGAGGACATCGTGCGTGGCTATCTGTTCGCCTATCCGTCGCGCATCGGACTGGTGACGGACCTGAACGCACCGTTCAAGGTTGCGGCTCAACCGGACACGCTGTACCTGCACGACCTGGCAATCGAAGCGTGCGCACTGGGGCGCGGCCTGGCGCGCGCGCTGGTCGACGAGGCATTGCGCATCGCGCGCCTGTCGGGACTGGCACATGCGGCACTGGTATCGGTGCAGGACAGCGCGCGCTTCTGGCATGCACTGGGCTGGCACGCTGTGTCGACCTACGATGCTGGCCTGCACACCTATCCGCCCGGCGCGCTGTACATGGTGCGCACCCCGGTCTGACCTCTATTGCACCCGGCGCACCCGGGCCGAGCTGTCACCCCCGTCGACTTTCACGAACGGCGTACCGAACACGTCGCGCTCGATAGTTACCGGCGCATCCTTCGTGCGTCCGCAGACGGCGTCGCTACCGTCGATGATCCGCCGGGCAAAGGTTCTGTGCAGGCGTGCGCGCCGGACAGCAGCAGCGTAGGCCGGATCGCCGACGCCGACGGCACTGTTTGTCGAAAAACTTGACACGTTGTATGTACGAAATACGCGCTCGTCATAAATGTTGTTTGGAATCAATGAGATACTATTAACACGATCACCGGCGCGATTCTTGCTGAGGTAAGGTAGGAACTTTCCGAGGAGATCAACGATGACACGCATTTCCCCCATCGTCCTGCTGCTGGCGGCCGCCCTCGCGTTGCCGGCCCAGGCTGCAGTCACCTATAGCTGGCAGCAAGTGAGCGCATCCACGTCAATGCCGACCGGCCTCAACCTGGAACTGGCATTCTCCGAGGAAGCCGTCGCCGCCGGCACATTGTCCCTGAATATCCGCAATGAATGCGACATCGGCCCGCCTTGCATCGATCCGCAGTCGAGCCTGTTATCCCTGCGCTACTGGTTCGACGATCCGTACATCAGTGGCCAGCACAACCTGATCGACTATGGCTACCGCACGCCGCCACGCAATTATTACGACCGCGTCGTGGTGGACCTGACATTTCTGTCGGGTGGCCTGCTCGGCGGTAGCATCTTCGCCTCGGATGGGAACTCGGATTTCCGGATGGTGAGCCAGGGCGCGCTGTTCAGCGTGACCGACGCCAACAGCGACGAACCGTTTGGCTGCGGTGTGCAGTACCCGCAGTGCAGCGGCGCGACCGGCATGCTGATGGCTGCGGCGCAGGAAGCCGTCGAGGTACCCGAGCCGGCCACGGGCGCCATCGTTGGCCTGGGCCTGGTGGCAGCCTGGTTCGCGCGCCGCCGTCAGCGGCCGGCGCGCAGCAGCGCCTGACGCACGGCCGGCGCCGTCAGTGCGCCGGCGCCAGCAAGGCCGCAGTGTCGGTGGCGCCCATTTTTAGCGCCGCATCGTAGGCGGTCGTGCCGGCCCCATCGCGCGCCGCCGGGTCGGCGCCGCGTTCCATCAGCAGCTTGGCAATGGCGACCCGGTTGAACATCGCGGCGAACATCAGCGCCGTGCGGCCGGACGGGCCGGCGAAGTCCGGCAGTGCGCCCTTGTCGAGCAGCAGCGTGGTGACTGCCAGGTCGCCCTTGAACGCGGCGCCGTGCAACGGCGTTTGCCCGGCATCGTTGATCAGGTGGGGATCGGCGCCGTGCTCGAGCAAGACCCGCGTCGCGTCCAGGTGGCAGTGGTAGCTGGCCAGCATCAAGAGGCTGTCGCCTTTTTCGTTGCGCAGGTTCGGCGGCAGGCCGCGCGACAGGAAGGCGGCGAGATGCTCGGCGTCGCCTGAGCGCGCATACTGGAACATATTGCGCGCCATGTTCAGTGCGGCTTCGTCCAGTTCGGCTTTTGTCGGCGTCGCCGCTTGGTCGTTCGTGTGCATTGCTTGCTCCGGATCGGGATAAAGGTTGATTAAAACATATCTCAATCCGGCGTGTGGTCTATGCGCTCTGGCGTGCGGCCGCATGACTGGTGGCTTCGTGAATCCAGACCGGCAGCGCCAGCGCCGGCAGCAGCATGCCGACCAGCAGCGCCGCGTGCCAGCCGTGCGCCGCATACACCCAGCCACCCAGCGCGGAACCGACCGCGCCACCAGCAAAGAACAGCGCGAAGTACAGGCCGTTCAGCCGGCTGCGCATGTCGGCGCCCAGCGCGAACAGCGCGCGCTGGCCCAGCACCAGGTTGGCAGCCACCGCAGCGTCGAGGGCAATGGCGGCCACGGCCAGCAAGCCGAGCGCGACCGGTTTCGAGGCGGGCGCAAACAGGGGCAGCAGGAAGCTCAGCGCGCCGACGACCAGGGCGACGGCAGTGGCTTGCAGCGTGTGGCCGGCATCGGCCAGGCGCCCCGCGACCGGCGAGGCCACCGCGCCGGCCATGCCGACCAGAGCGAACAGCGCGATGCCGTTCTGCGTGAGGCCGAAGGCCGGGCTGGCCAGCGCTTGCGGCGCCACGGTCCAGAACAGGCTGAAGGCGCCGAACAGGCCAGCGTGATACAGCGCGCGCCGGCGCAGCACCACGGTCGTGGCCAGCAACGGCCACAGCGAGCCGATCAGGCGCCGGTACGGCTGTGTCGCCGTCGGCTGGCGCAGCGGCAGCTTGAAATGCAGCACGACCGCCAGCAGGGCGACCAGCGCGGCGGCGATCCCGAACACGGTGTGCCAGCCGCCCAGGCCAGCCAGCACGCTCGCGACCGGCCGCGCCACCATGATCCCCAGCAGCAGGCCACTGACCACCTTGCCGACGATCTGGCCGCGCGTGGCTTCCGGCGCAAGGTGCGCGGCAAACGGCACCAGCACCTGGGCCACCACGGCGCCCAGACCGATGGTCAGCGCGGCCAGCAGGAATGCCCACGCCGTGGTGGCGGTGGCCGCGACCAGCAAGGCAGCGCTCGTGACAAGAAGACCGGTGACGATCAGGCGCCGGTTCTCCACCAGGTCGCCCAGCGGCACGATGAACAGGAGGCCCAGCGTGTAGCCGACCTGGGTCAGCGTGACGATCAGCCCGGCCGCTGCGGGCGGCAAGCCCAGCGCCGCGCCGATCGGACCGACGAGCGGCTGCGCATAATAGAGGTTGGCGACGATGATGCCGGCGGCAGCGGCCAGCAGCATGACCATGCCGGACGAGATGGATGATGACCTGGGGGTGTTCATGACGAACTCCATGGAATTGAATGAGGGAATGACGCCATGGTAGCCAGTTCAGCCATAAAGATAATCAGGGCATAATGCGCTTATACCATTCACTTTATATGAACAATCATGGACAAGGTGAAAGCGATGCAGACGTTCGTGCGCATCGTCGAGGCGAACAGTTTTACACGCGCAGCCGAGTCGCTCGACTTGCCACGCGCCTCGCTGACGGCGACGCTGCAGAATCTCGAACGCTATCTGGGCGCGCAACTGCTGCAGCGCACGACGCGCCGGCTGTCGCTCACGCCCGAGGGCGAGCGTTACTACGCCCACTGCAACGCCATCCTGACCGCCATCGAGGACGCCGAAGCCGACTTTCTGGGCGAGCACGCCGGGCGCATGCAGGGCCGGCTGCGCATCGACTTGCCGGGCTCGCTCGGGCGCGCCATCGTGCTGCCGCGCATTGGTGAATTTCGCCAGGCATTTCCGGCGCTCGATCTGACCATCAGCCTGGGCGACCGCCTGGTCGACCTGACCGCCGAAGGCATCGATTGCGCGTTGCGCGTGGGCGACTTGCCCGATTCCAGCCTGGTCGCGCGCCGTATCGGCCTGATGCGCTTTGTCATCGCCGCCACGCCCGGCTACCTGGCGGGGCGGGGCACGCCTGAAACGGTCGATGCATTGGGCCAGCACGATGCGATCGTGCATTTCTCGGGCCGCACCGGCCGTGCGTTCGAATGGACGCTCGCGGGTGAAGAGAAGGGCGAGGGCACGGGTAGCGTGGTCCGGGTGGCCATCGATGGCGGCATCGCCGTGAATGACGCCGAGGCCAACCTGCTGTGCGCGCTGCAGGGGCTGGGGCTGGCGCAACTGGCGCGCTACCAGGTGCGCACGCACGTGGCGCAGGGCGCGCTGGCTGTCGTGCTCCCCGCCATGTGCCCGACGCCGATGCCGGTGTCCCTGCTATACCCGCGCGGGCGCATCGCCAATCCGCGCCTGCAGGCATTTGCCAGCTGGCTGGCCGGGGTGTTCGAGGCCGACCCCGACCTGCGTCTTGCGGATACCTGAGCACACCGTCCTGCCGCCATGCCATCGGGGTTTCCCGCTATGATGGCAGGTGGCGCCCACGCCTTACGATCAACCCAGCCACTGGAGCATCATGAAGAAGTACCTGACCCTGACCCTGGCAGCGACCTTTGCCGTCGCCGCCATCCCCGCCGCCCACGCGAACGCCGACCTGGCCAAGGCCCGGGCCTGTATGGCCTGCCACGCCGTCGGCACCAAGCTGGTTGGCCCGGCCTACAAGGACGTTGCGGCCAAGTACGCGAAGGATGCCGGCGCCGAAGCGCGCCTGATCCAGAAGATCCAGAAAGGCAGCAGCGGCACCTGGGGCCCGATCCCGATGCCGGCCAATCCGCAGGTGACGGATGCCGAGGCCAAGGTGCTGGCGAAATGGATTCTGGCGCAGAAATGATCTGTCGGCGGCCCCGGCGCGGGCCGCCATGACCGTGCCTGGCGCGTTCTTTGCATATAAGCAATGAACTCAATGCCAGGAGCGGCCCATGTTCTTGCACAACGATGTCCTCGAATACCGCGATCCCCCGGGCCATCTGGTGCGGATACTGTGGATCGACGTCACTTTTTCGGTGGCGTATATATTTGCACTGCGCCATCCGAGCGCGATTCCGCGCAGCATCCCGCTGCACGTGCTGGTGGCGGATGTGTCGACGCGGCGCGCCCGGTTGCTGCTCACCGATCCCTGCCGTGCGCCGCGCGTCGACGCCACATCCGGCAAGCACCACCTGTTGCAGATGAAGGCGTGGGACGCCGTGACGGCCTTGCATCACCACCTGCCGCAACTCTATTTGCCGCGCCCGCGCGCAGCCCTGCTCAGTGCCTGCAGTCGCACCCACGGGATCTCCGTCGCCAGCCTCATGCGCTATCTGCGTCGTTACTGGGAGCGGGGACAGACGATCGACGCGCTGCTGCCCGATTATGCCAACTCCGGCGCGCCTGGCAAGACGCGGGCGGCCAGCGCCGGCGTCAAGCGCGGCCGCCCGCGCAACGGTGCAACGGGCAGCGCCAATGCGGGCACCAATACCGACGCCGCGCTGCGGGCGCTGTTCCTGGCCGCTGCCGCGCACTTTGCCGCCAACCATCCTCGCTTTTCCCGGCCGGGCGCGTATCGTCAGATGCTGCGCGATCACTTCACCAATTGCCCGCCCAGCGCCATTCCCAGCTATGGCCAGTTCAACTACTGGCTGGAACGCGACGACGTTGACAACACCCATTGAAGTGCGTCTTTACACCACAACGGTGCAATGTCGATTTGGCATGCTCACGGTGCGTGCGCGGTGCCGATACGCTCCACGGGCACGATCCCGAGCGGCTCAGCAAAATAAAGTATCGAAGCAGCATGCACCAGGCATCGGGAAAAATGCGTCACGTTTGTCAATACGAATGGAGAACCAGGAGCACTGAATCTTGTTTGCATAATGACGCTTACACCGAGCTGACGTTCGGGCAAATCAACGCTGTACTTTATTTTAATAATATTTGTATTGACGATGACGCCACCCACTTGGCACAGGTATTGCTGATAGGCCATTAGTTGCAAGGTCTTTCAGTAACGCCAAGTGGAGGTAAGAATGAAACGTTTGACACCGTCGTTGACCCGACGTGAGTTCTTGTACCGCGCTGCCGCCGTTGGTGGTTCGGCGCTGTTGATGGGTTCAATGAATGCCTGGGGCATGGGAATCGCCTCCAGAACCACGACCCCACCCGCACTCGCAGGCAGTGGCAAGGGGAAAAAAGTCGTCGTGCTGGGCGCCGGTCTGGCCGGCCTGACGGCGGCTTACGAATTGGGCAAGCTGGGCTACGAAGTCCAGGTGCTCGAGGCGCGGCCCTACGCAGGCGGGCGCTGCCAGACGGCGCGCAAGGACTTCAAGCTGCACGAACTGGGAGGCGAGGCCCAGCAGTGCCGCTTCGACGCGGGCCAGTACATCAACCACGGCCCGTGGCGCATCCCGCTGGATCACCAGTCCACGCTCTATTACGCGCGCCAGTTTAAGGTGCCGCTCGAAGTGATGGTCAACGAGAATGACCATGCGTACGTGTACCTGGAGGATGGCGGGCCGCTGTCGAAGCAGCGCCTGCGCGGCGCCCAGATCAAGGCCGACATGCGCGGCCACGTCGCCGAACTGCTGGCCAAGTCGGTGACCGGCCACGCGCTCGACACGCAACTGACGGGCGACGACCAGCGCCTGCTGCTCGATTACCTCAAGCGTGAAGGGGCACTGGACGCCGGCGACCTGGCCTACAAGGGCCGCAGCGGCCGTGGCTTTGCCACCAACCCCGGCGCGGGGCTGGTGCCCGGCGCCGGCACGCCGTCCGATCCGCTGGCGTTTCACGATCTGCTGGCCGCCCGGGTCGGCAAGGTCTACAGCGCGGTGCAGGAGTTCCCGATGCACGCCACCATGTTCCAGCCGGTCGGCGGCATGGATGCGATCCCACGCGCATTTGCCAGCCGGCTGGGCGGCCGTATCCGTTACCACGCCGAAGTCCAGCGCATCCGCCAGGGCGACGACAAGGTCACGATCGACGTGCGCGACACGGCCAGCGGCGCGCTCTCGCGCGTCACGGCCGACTATTGCCTGTGCACGGTGCCGCTGTCGGTGCTGCGCATGATCGACACCGATTTCTCCGACGGATTCAAGGCCGCGATCAAGGCCGTCCCGTACGCGCCGGTCGGCAAGATCGGCCTGCAGATGGGGCGCCGTTTCTGGGAAGAAGACGATCACATCTACGGCGGCCACGTGCTGACCGACCTGAAGGGGATCAACACGATCTCGCTGCCGTCCGGCGGCTGGCAGCAAAAAAAGGGTGTCGTGCTGGGCTACTACCACTACGCGCTCGACGCCATTGAAGTGAGCGGGATGACCCAGCCCGAGCGGGCCGAGTTTGCCCTCGCCGCCGGCGAAAAGATATTTCCTGCCTACCGCGCAAGCTACGAAAGCAGCTTCTCGGTTGCCTGGCACCGCGTGCAGTACAGCCTGGGCGGCTGGGCCGAATGGACCGACGCCGCGCGCAAGAGCGCCTATCCGATCTTGCTCGACGGCGAGCGCCGGGTGCTGCTCGCGGGCGAACACCTGAGCTACCTGACGGGCTGGCAAGCCGGCGCCATCGAATCGGCATGGCAGCAGGTCGACGCGCTGCACCGGAGGGCCAGCGCATGAAGACCCCGATCGTTGCACTTGCAAGCGCCGTTCTGTGGGCCGGCGCAGTTCAGGCCCAGGCACCCGCGCCGGCCGACGGCAAGACCCTGTTCGCCAAGAACTGCGCGGCCTGCCACCAGGCCAATGGCCGCGGCATTCCCGGCGCATTCCCGGCGCTCGTGGCCAGCCCGGTCGCCATCGGGCCGGCCGACGCGGCGGCCGAGGTGCTGCTCAAGGGGCGCGGCGGCATGCCCGATTTCAGCACCAGCCTGGATGACGCCGATATCGCCGCCGTGCTGACCTACGCGCGCAGCAGCTGGGGCAACCACGCGCCGCCGATTGGAGGCGCCGAGGTCGCCACGCGGCGCGCGGCGCTGCAGGTTGCACCGGCGGGCGACAGCCGCTTCGGCAACAAGCACTGATGTTTTTCCTTTCCTTCCCATGCCCATGAAAGACGATCCAATGACTTTTGCCGCTCTCCGCTCTACCTCGTGCCTGGCCGCTGCGCTGCTGCTGGCGCCTGCCATCGCCACCGCCGCAGCCACCGACATCGTGCGCCACAAGATCCCGAACTCGGACTTTCCCATTGCCCTGGCCGTGTCGGTGCCGCCCGGCGCGACGATCCACTTCATCAGCGGCCAGGTGCCGCCCACCGTCGACAAGGCGGCCGGCCCCGACACCATCGCGGCCTTTGGCGACACCAAAACACAGACGGTCGGCGTGCTCCAGAAGATCAAGGAGATCCTCGCCGGCATGGGGCTGGGCATGGGCGACGTCGTCAAGATGCAGGTGTTTTTGGTGGGGGATCCGGCGCAGAAAGGGCGCGCCGACGTCACCGGCTTCATGGCCGGCTACACCCAGTTCTTCGGCGGCGCCCAGCCCAACCTGCCGGCGCGCGCAGTGATGCAGGTGGCGGGCCTGAGCAATCCCGGCTGGCTCGTGGAAATCGAAGTCGTGGCAGCGAAGAAGTAAGCGGCGCGGCCCGCGCCGGGCCACGCCAATCAGACCAATAACAAACTACGCCAACAGGGAACCACCATGTACAAGACCATCATTCATACCAGTGTCGCCGCTGCCTTGCTGTCGTGGGGTATGGCGGCCCACGCAGCCGACAAGGCGGTCGAGCCGGCCGTCGACTCAGTTGTCGACACCACGGCTGCCGCCGTGGCGCCAGACGCCCCCGCGATCGCCAGTACCGGCGTCGTGATCGTTACGGGCACGCGCGCCGCCGGCCTGACGGTCGAAGACAGCGCCTCGCCGATCCAGGTGCTCGACGCGTCGTCGCTGGCCCGCACCGGCCAGCCCGACCTGATCCAGGCCCTGGCCCAGAATCTGCCGTCGCTCAATGCCCAGGCCTTTGGCAGCGACATGGCAGCGATGACGCTGTCGGCGCGCCTGCGTGGCCTGTCGCCGAACAACACGCTGGTGCTGGTCAACGGCAAGCGCCGCCACGGGACCGCCAATCTGGCCGTGCTGGCCGGCGCCTTCCAGGGCGGCGCCGCAGCCGACCTGAATTTCATTCCGGTGGCGGCGATCGAGCGTGTCGAAGTGCTGCAGGACGGCGCGGCCGCGCAGTACGGCACCGACGCCATCGCCGGCGTCATCAACATCATCCTCAAGTCGAATTACCGTGGCGGCAGCGCCAACGTGAATGGCGGTGGCTACATGGACGGCGGCGGGCACACGGGCGACGGCATGGCCAATATCGGCCTCACGCCATTCACCAACGCTTACCTGTCGCTGACAGCGGAAACGAAGTACCACGGCTTTTCGGAGCGCGGCGGCATCGATCCGCGCGTCGTCGATCCGGCGACCATGGCGGCGATGCCATCGCTCGTCAATGCACCGGGCTATCCGTACCTGAACAAGATCCAGGGCGACGCCCAGTACCGCCAGCACATCTTCGCCGCCAATTTCGGCGCGGACCTGGGCGGCGACACCGAGTTGTACAGCTTTGCCACTTACGGCAAGAAGGAAGCGCGCGCCTTCGAGAACTACCGCATGCCCAACCGCCTGCCGACCATCTACCCGCTTGGCTTCAGCCCGCAGGAGACGTTCGACGAAGAAGACTATGCATTCACGTTCGGCATCAAGGGCAAGGTGTTCGGCAACTGGAACTGGGACCTGTCGAGCACCTACGGCAAGGACGTGGCCAGGCTGGGCGTGGCCAATTCGGCCAATGTGTCGTTGTTCGCCGATACGGGCGCGACACCGCTGTCCTTCAAGGCCGGGCAATTCCAGGCCAGCCAGTGGACCAACAACCTCGACCTGCGGCGCGAGTTCGACGTCGGCATGGCCACGCCGCTGACGCTGGCGCTGGGCCTCGAGCACCGCCGCGACACCTACGCGATCGTTGCGGGCGATGCCGCGTCGCGCTACAAGGAAGGGGCGCAATCGTTCCCGGGCTTCTCGCTGACCGATGCCGGAAAACACAGCCGCAACAACAAGGCGGTCTATGCGAATATCGCCGTGCAGCCAGTGACCGGCTGGACGGTCGATATCGCCGGACGTTTCGAGGATTTCAGCGACTTCGGCAACGCCAAGGTCGGCAAGCTCACCAGCCGCTACGACTTCACGCCGGACGTGGCCGTGCGGGCCACCTACAGCAATGGCTTTCGCGCGCCGACGCTGGCCGAATCGTTCTATTCGGCCACCAACGTCTCGCCACGCAGCGCCTTCGTGCAACTGGCGCCGAACTCGCCGGGCGCGCGCCTGGTGGGCATCGACGGCCTGAAACCCGAAGCGTCGACCAATATCAGCGCCGGCCTGGTGCTCAATCCGGTGGCCGGCATGTCCGTGACGCTCGATGCTTACCAGATCACGATCCGCGACCGCATCGTCGGCAGCGGCTCGCTGTACGGTTCGGGCGGCGCGATCAATTCGCCGGCCGTCACGGCGGCGATTCTGGCCAACGGCAATGTGCTCGATCCGACCGTCGTACAAACCGGCATCAACATCTTCACGAATGCGGTCAACACCCGCAGCCGCGGCGCCGAGATCGTGGCCACCCTGAGCAGCAACTACGGCGCTTACGGCCGCGTGGACTGGTCGGCCGCGGCCAACTACAACAAGGTCGAGGTCATCAAGATCAACCAGGCGCCAACGCAGCTCGGCGCGCAGACGCTGCTCGACGCCACCGCGATCTCGCATCTGGAAACGGCCTCGCCCAAGGTGCGGTTGAATCTTGGCGGCCTGTGGCGCATGGGTGACTGGACCGTGAACCTGCGCGAGAACTACTTCGGCAAGTCGTCCGAACAGTTCTCGACCGACGGCGCGGTGTATCGCGAAAACCGGATCAAGGCGAGCCTGCTGACCGACCTGGAAGTGAGCTACCAGATCAGCAAGGCCTGGAGCCTGTCGCTGGGCGCGAACAACCTGTTCAACGAGTACCCGGACAAGGTCAACGCACTGACGCTGGCCGAGCAGCGCGCCAATCTGGACAACGGTGCGGTGACGATCTATCCGGGCTTCTCGCCGTATGGCATCAACGGTGGATATTACTATGCGCGCGCGGCCGTGAAGTTCTGATCTGCGGCATCGGGCGTCAAACGTCGGACGACTGGCCGTGGCGGGCCAGCCGCTCGATTGCCGCTATCGGTTCGATCCAGCCCGGAAAGGGAATTCGATAATCGAAAATATCGATCATAGGACGGCAGATAACTCGTTTTTCATCATGGCCGGTGGCGCGCATAATAGCGTCATCGCATCGGGAACAAGGACTGAATCAGCACATGCCCGCAACGGCATCAAGATTCGAGCAGCTCGATGATCCAATCACGAAAGGAGCACATGATGTTGAATGTCCGTAAAAGCAATGAACGCGGTGGCGCCAGTTTTGGCTGGTTGAACTCGCAGCACTCGTTCTCGTTCGGTCATTACCACGATCCGAAACATATGGGTTTTGGCCCGCTGCGCGTCATCAATGATGACCATGTGGAGGCGGGTCGCGGCTTCGATTCGCACGGTCACCGCAATATGGAAATCATTTCGTATGTGCTCGAAGGCGCCCTGGCGCACAAGGACAGCATGGGCAACGGCTCGGTGCTGCGCTACGGCGACGTGCAGGTCATGAGTGCCGGTACGGGCGTCGTGCACAGTGAGTTCAATGGTTCGAAGACCGAAGGCGTGCACTTCCTGCAGATCTGGATCGAGCCGAACGAGATCGGCGCCGAGCCGCGCTACGAAGAGAAGCACTTCGATACGGCCTCGAAGACCGGCAAGCTGCGCGTGGTGGCGTCGAACGATGGCCGCGATGGCTCGGTCTCGATCCGCCAGGATGCATCGATCCATGCCGGGATCTTCAACGGCGCCGATGGGGCAACGCATGCGCTGGCCGACGGCCGCCAGGCCTATGTCCACGTGATTCGTGGCCAGATCACGGTCAACGGCGTGGCGCTGAGTGGCGGCGACGCGCTCAAGATCACCGGCGAACCGGCGGTCACGCTGGGCCAGGCCGAGGCGGCCGAAGTGCTGGTGTTCGATCTGCCGCAGTAACACGCTCAGGCAGCATGGCAGCAACGCTGCCCCGATTCCGGGGCGGCGTGTCATGTGTGTCGTTTACACGGCGGTACAGGGATCGACGGCCATGCGCGCGAACGGTGAACTCGTGCGCATCCGGTCTATCCACCAGGTGAGCGCAGCACCATCCTCGGTGCTGCGCCAGGCCAGATAAAAGGTTTCGTCGGGTTTGGGTTCCACCACCTGTTTTTCAATGAGCTGGCCGCGCGCGATCGCCGGCCTGGCCCAGGCCTCGGGCAGGAAGCCAAAGCCCAGCCCCTGCACCTGGAATTCGTACTTGGTCCGCATGTCGGGCACGGTCAGCGTGGCCTGTCCGAACAGGATGCCAACGGTGCGTGCGCCCAGCACGCGCGCCGAATCCGATACCGTGATTGCCCGGTACGGCAGCAGATCGGCCTTGTCGAGCGGATGCGCAAGCGCTGCCAGCGGATGGTGCGGCGCGACCGCAAACACGAAGCTGCTGGTGCCGATCGGTTCGGCCGTGTAGCCGCCGCCCGACGGCCCGTCGCCGGCGGCGCCCACGAGCAGGTCGACGCGGCGGTCGAGCAGGGCGTCCCAGGTGCCACCGAGCGACTCGCGCACGATGCGCAGGCGCGTGTGGTCGGCGACCTGGTAAAAGTCTTCAATGTCCGGCTGCAGGCCACCCGCGCCCAGCACCGAATCCATGCCGATCGCAAAGTCGGTTTCCCAGCCCGACGCCACGCGCCGTACCCGCGACTCCAGGTCGCCGGCGGCGCGCAGCAGATAGCGGCCTTCCTTGAGCAGTGCCTGGCCGGCCGGCGTCAGTGTGACCTTCGGCCCGAAGCGGTCGAACAGGCGCACGCCCAGGTCGTCCTCGAGCTTGGAGACCGTGTACGAGATGGTGGACGGCACGCGAAACAATTCCTTGGCCGCGCCCGCAAACGAGCCTTGGCGGGCGATGGTGTCGATGATCTGAAGGGCGTCGAGGCTGAGCTTGAGCAAGTAGGCATCCTGGGTTCGGTATTCCGCCATGGTAGCGGCAAGCGCCGGCGCCACCAAGCCCCGGGCGCGAAACAGGGTCCTGCAAGGCCTGCGCCAACGTGCATGTGCAGCAGAACAGATGTGTTTTTTGAAAATTGGTATCGTGGAGGCTGCCAAATGATATGGAGTGCGTCCCGTGTTCGAGTTCATTACAGAGTTCATGCAGAAAAGCGGCTATTTCGGGGTCTTCGCCCTGATGGCGCTGGAAAACATTTTCCCCCCGATCCCTTCCGAACTGATCATGCCGTTTGCTGGCTTTGTCGCTGCGCGCGGCGACCTGAACGTGATTGGTGTGCTGCTGGCCGGCACGGCCGGCTCGGTCGCCGGGGCGCTGCCGTGGTATTACGCGGGGAGGGTCTATGGCAAGGAACGGTTGGAAGCGTTTGCCGACAAGCACGCACGCTGGATGACGGTGACGCACGGCGACATCGAGCATGCGATGGCCGCGTTTGAAAAGCATGGCAAGAAGGTGGTCCTGCTTGGGCGCCTGATTCCGGCGATCCGCACGCTGATCTCGGTACCAGCTGGCCTGGCCAAGATGTCGATGGTGCAGTTCCTGCTGTTCTCGACCATCGGATCGCTGATCTGGACCGGTATTCTGACCGGTGCCGGTTATGCGCTCGAAAGCCAGTACGAGCGCGTTGCGCAGTATGTCGACCCTGTCTCGAAGGCTGTCCTGATCGGCCTGCTCGGCTGGTACCTGTACCGCGTCGTGACCTTCAAGTCGCGCAATCAGGCCTGAAGGCCTCTGTGATGTTGAACCGTCAGGTGCTGACGCGCCACCACACCTGATCGCGCCCGGCCTGCTTGGCCCGATAGAGCTGCGCGTCGGCTGCTTCGAACAGTTCGAACGGTTGTTCGTTGCCGGCCGGCTCGAATGTGGCGCCGCCGATGCTGACGGTGAGCACCGGCGCGACACCCGATGCTTCGTGCGGGATCGCCAGGCCGGCAATCGCCGCGCGCAGCGCTTCGGCCACGGCATGCGCAGACTGGGCGTCCGTCTCGGGCATCAGGAGCAGCAGCTCTTCGCCGCCATAGCGCGCCGCCAGGTCGCCCGGACGGTGCATGGCCGCGCCAGCGGTGCGCGCCACCGAGCGCAGCGCGCGGTCGCCCGTCGGATGGCCGTAGCGGTCGTTGAACTGCTTGAAGGCGTCGATGTCGAGCAGCGCCAGCGACAGCGGCTGTCCGCTCTGGCAGGCACGCTGCCACTCCTGGCCATACACTTCGTCGAAGCGACGCCGGTTGGCCAGCTCCGTCAGGCCGTCGATGTTCGCGAGGCGTTCGAGCATCCTGCGCTGGCGCACGACCTGCAGGTGCAGCGCCACACGCGCCATGACGACCGTCTGGTTGAACGGCTTGACGATATAGTCGGACGCGCCCATCTTGAGGCCGTTGGCTTCGTCTTCGGGCCGGTCCAGGCCGGAGATGAAGATGATGGCGATATGCGCTGTCAGCGGATCGCCGCGCAGCCGGCGCAGCACCTCGTAACCGTCCATATCAGGCATCATCACGTCAAGCAGGATCAGGTCGGGCAGGTGGCGTCCGGCGCGTTCCAGGGTCTGGGCGCCGTTGCGGGCCAGCAGCACCGTGTAGTCGGGCTTGAGCAGTTCGCCCAGCACTTCGCGGTTGATGGCGTCGTCGTCGGCCACCAGCACTTTCTGCGACTGATCGATATTCATTGGCTTTCTTCCAGACTGAGATCGAGTTGCGCGCCCAGGGCCGCAAGTGGCCCCAGCGCCGCAGCATACTCGATCTCGGCCACAGCGCGCCGGACGGCGCCCAGGGCTTGTTCCACGGGCTCCGCGTGCATCCCCATGCCCAGCAGCGACTCGAGCTGCGCCAGGGCGTCTTCGGCGCGCGCATCGTCGGTGCGCAGGTAGCCGTCCAGGCGCGCAATCACCAGTGCCAGCGCTTCCGGGTCGCCCGCTGCCGGCAATGCCAGCGCCGCCATCTGGGCCAGGCCGGACAGCACCGTGTCGGCCGCGTTCACGAGGGCCGGCACCTGGATGCCGACGCGGTCGAACTGCCCATTGCGCAGGTCCAGTTCGAGGCGTGCGGCGGCGCTGCTGAGTTCAAACGCACCGACGTAGGCGGCGCTCGATTTCAGGTTGTGCGCCAGCGATTGCAGGCGAGGATGGTCGCCCGCCTGCAGCGCATCGCGCAGGATGCGCGGGGCACTGGCGTATTCGCGCACGAAACTGCCGGCGCGCTTTTCCAGGCGGCTGCGCTGGCCATTCACATTGTCCAGCGCCATTCGCCAGTCGATGCCCGGCACCGCTGGCAGCCCCCTTGCAAACACGTGCGGCACGGCGGGCGGGGCGTGGCGGATGGCCTGCGGCACCAGGCGCCCTTCCAGGCGCACCGGATCGATCCATTTGAGCAGCGTGCAAAACAGCAGGTCGGGGTCGATCGGCTTGGTCACGTGGTCGTTCATGCCGGCCAGGCGGCTCTGGGCGCGGTCGCTGGGCAGCGCGTGCGCGGTCATGGCCACGATCGGCAACGCCTGCAGGCGGGGGTCGAGCCGGATCTCGCGCGTCGCGCTCAAGCCGTCCATCACGGGCATCTGGATGTCCATCAGGACCAGGTCATAGTCGCCGGCCAGCGCCATGCGCACCGCTTCGACGCCATTGAAGGCGACGTCGACGTGCATGCGCGCCGCGGCCATGAAGTCGAGGGCGACTTCGCGGTTGTTGTCGTTGTCCTCGGCCAGCAGGATGCGCGCACCATCCAGGCGCGGCAGGTCGGCCAGCACCGGCAGATGGTTGTCGGCCGTTTCCGCAGCGCCCAGCTGCGGGTGCAGCACCTGCAACAGGCTGTGGTACAGGAGCGCCGGGCCGACCGGTTTGTGCAGGAAGGCGTTGATCGGCAGGTCGCTCCGGCCTTGCTCCTGCATCACGGTCTCGCGCGTGCACGCCGAGATCATCAGGATCGCCGGCGGCGGCGTCATGTCGCCCTGTTCATTGGCATGCCGGTGGATGCGGTGGATGGTCTGCATGCCGTCCAGGCCGGGCATCAGGTAATCCATCAGCACAATCTGGTACGGCGTCCCGTCGCGCGCTGCCCGCGCCAGAAGCGCCAGGCATTCTTCGCCCGAGGCGGCCGTATCGGCGTGCACGCCGAGACCGGCGAGCATCTCGGCCAGCGCGCCGCGCGCAGTAGCGCTGTCGTCGACCACCAGGGCGCGCACGTCCAGCAAGAGCGCCTTGCGCACCGCACTGGCCGCCGCATGCCCTTCGGCGATCCCCAGCTGTACGGTGAAGGTGAAGCTGCTGCCGACGTCCGGCGTGCTGCGGGCCGAGATTTCGCCGCCCATCAATTCGACCAGCTGGCGCGAGATCGACAGGCCCAGGCCGGTGCCGCCATACTTGCGTGTGGTCGAACTGTCGGCCTGGCTGAACGAGATGAACAGGCGCGCCAGTTGCTCGGGCGTCATGCCGATGCCGGTGTCGCTGACCGTGAAGGCCAGCACGACCTTGCTGTCGTCAACCTGCTGCGCTTCGACGGCCACGACGATTTCACCGCGCTCGGTGAACTTGACGGCATTGCCCGTCAGGTTGATCAGGATCTGTCCGAGGCGCAGCGGGTCGCCGATCAGGCGCTGCGGCACGCCCGGCCCGACCCGGAAGATCAGTTCGATGCCCTTGGCGTCGGTCTTCACGCCGGTCAGGCTTGACAGATGATCGAGCATCTCGTCGAGGTCGAACGGCACCGCTTCCACCTGCAGCTTGCCCGCTTCGATGCGGGAAAAGTCGAGGATGTCGTTGATGATCCTCATCAGGTGCTCGCTCGCGCCGAGGATCTTGCTCAGGTAATTGCGCAGCAGCGGCGCCGGCTCGCTCATCATGGCCAGCCGGCTCATGCCGATGATGGCGTTCATCGGCGTGCGGATTTCATGGCTCATATTGGCCAGAAATTCCGACTTCATGCGGGTGCTGGCTTCGGCGCGCAGCATCGCCTGCTGCATCGCCTCGGTGCGCAGGGCCAGGATGCGCATGAACACCAGCATGTCGAAGGTGCTGCCGAACACCAGCGCGTGCATGGTCCAGAAGTTCGCCGGCAGCTTGCCGTTGATGAGTTGCGCGGTGATGAACGCGGCCGCGAATGCCACGGCCCAGCCCACCAGAAAATAAATGCCGACGGCGTCGCCGGCCCGTGCGCGGCGGTAAGCGCCGGGAAGGCCGAGCAGCATTGGCATGATGCCCAGCGTGCCGACGATCAGAACCAGATATCTGTGGTTGATGACGCCGGCGGCGAAGCCGATCGCGGTAACCAGACACAGCGCGGCCAGCGTCTTCATCAGGCGGCTGAAGATGCGGTCCTGGCCGGGCCGTGCAAGCGACTGCTCGACGAACAGGTAGGCGCCGCACGAGGCCATGATCGAGGCCAGGCCCGTGCCGTGTTCAAGCAGCCAGGCATTGCCCGGGTACAGATACTGGCCGGCAGTGCCAAACCAGGCGGCCGAATACAGCGTAACGCCGGTGGCCTGCAGCGCGTACTTGCCGAACAGCGGCTCGCGCAGCGAATACCACTGGCCCAGTGCGTACAGGATCAGCGTCAGGCGCAGGCCCAGCAGGATGCCCTGCATCAGTTGCTCGCCCAGTTCGGCCGGCAGAACGGCATCGGGCTGCATGAAACTGATCGGCAGGATCTTCGGGCCGACCGTCTTCACGCGCAGCAGCACGGTGTAATTCGTGCCCGGCGTCAGGCGCAGCACCGCGCCGGGCACGCGACCCTTGAGTGCATCGCCCGACTGCGGCTGCATGCGCCCGACGCCGGCGATCTTGCGCAAGCCGTTGGGGAACCTAACCCAGACGTCGACCTCGTCGAGCAGTGCGAAATCGATCTGCATCACCCAGCCATTGGTGGCGTCGCGCGCCACTGCAACGGGGATCCGGACCCAGGTCGTTCCTGGCTGCATGCCCAGGCTCGCGTCGGCGGTCGTTGGCCGCGCAAAGCGCGCCCCGGCGGCCAGTGCTGACGGGGCGTCGAGGGCGTTGGCAGGATCGGCCAGGGTCGTCACGGCCGGCCAAGCGTCGACAACGTTGACATCGCGCGTGAGCTGCAAGGTCTGGGCCACGGCCGGCACAGTGTGCAGCAGACCCAGCAAGCCCAGCACGAGTAGCGCCGCCAGGCGAGCAAAGAAAGCCGTTACCGCGCATGCGCCGCGCCCCATCCAGTAGGTCATGCCGCACTCCTGGCTGCAACGGCAGGCATCAGCTGCCAGCGATACAGCCCGCACATGGCGCAACACAGTGGCATGCCCATCACGAACAGCGCGATGGTGCGGGTTTCGACCGGCACACCCTGCGTCGATTCGAACACCATCAATGCGCCGTACAGCCCGAGCGGGACCAGCACATCACGCGTACGCCCGGACGGCGCCGGGCGGGCCCCGGTCCGGCTTGACAGCAGGCGGAACACGAAGACGATGCAGAACGCCACCAGCATCCAGCCGGCGAAGCCCTGCAGCGTCTCGCCGAACCACCAGCCATTGTCCTTCGCCATGGTCCAGGCCTTGAGCTTGTAGACCATGTACGGATCCACACCGAGGTCATAGGCAGTCACGATCAGCGCGGCGAGCAAGGCCATGACGATGCTGCGCCGGATCGACGTCGCGCCATCGGCCGGGACCTGCCACACGATCAGATTGGCCATCACGTAGCCAATATAGGACAGTGCAAACCACATCAGCGGAATCACGACCGGCACACTGCCCAGCTGGGGGCCGAGAACCGGCGTGTAGTCGTAACTGCCAAAGAACCAGCCGTCGTTCGCCCCCATTTCTTCGGCAAACCAGCCGATCGGCAGCGCGATCAGCACCAGATACATGGCCGGACGCAGGCCGAGCACGCGCGCAGCGCTGGCCAGGCATGCCAGAAACATCAGCACCGAACTGGCCACCAGCAACTGTGTCCCGGTGTGCCAGCCGCGCAGCAGCAGCGCCAGCAGGGCGGCGCCGCCAAGACCGGCGGCAAGACGGGACGGGACAGTTGGCGAGGGCATCATCGTTGGATTCATTGGTGCGAGGCGCAAACTGTTTGGTGAAATGACGTCTGCGCCCGCGCGTTGACGGGGATGTTGCGATATTGACAGTCTAACAGGTCGTCCCTGCAAGCAACAGCATTGTGATTCCTGGCTGTAACTTTTTTGCACGCCCGGGTTTACGCCGATGACACCGGCTTCCGGGCCACAGGGGCTGATCAGCGCGATGGCGCGCGCCCGGCCAGGCGCGTTTCCAGGCGCCGCATCCAGTGCGATGCCTTCGGGTCCGTGCGCCAGGCAATCGCGGTGTCGGCCACGTCGCCCAGCAGCGCGTCGGGCAGGCGCAGCGGGCGGGTCTGGTCGAGCAGGAAGTGCGTCACCAAACGCTGGCCCAGCGCCCGCGTGAGCATGCGGCTGAGCGAAAAACCGGGCACGACCATGCGCGCCACGGCGTCGACGCAGCGCACGGCCGCCAGAGCGAACGCGAACACGCACCGCGCCGGCAGCGGCACGCGTGCGTCCAGACCCAGGTCGCGCGTGGCGTCGCCGTTGCACAGCAGGCGCGTGAGCAGCGTCGGCACGGGTTTCAACAGACGGATCGGGATCTCGTTTTCCATCGCCAGCATCAGGTCCGCCGCCAGCAGCGGGCGCGGATCGGGCCTGCGCACCAGCAGACGTGCGCGTGCCTGGATGGCCTCGAAGTCGTGCTGCGCCTGGGCCATCGTGGTCGCCATCAGGCGCTGTTCGATGCCCAGCACGTGGCCCAGCACGTTCCAGGTGTGCAGGTAGGCTTCTTCATCCTGCGGCGCCAGGGCGAGGCGCAGCGTGCGCAGGCCCCGCACGAACACGTAGCTGAACGTGAGCAGGGTATAGGCCAGTTCTTCCTGGTTGCACGGCAAGCCGTTGACGGACGTGTCCCAGCCGTGCGCGTACAGCGTGTGATGGATGCCGCCGCCGGCCGGCGTCAGTGGCGGCAGCGGTGGGGCGTCCAGTGCATCACGCGGGGTGCCGCGCAGGATCAGGTAGCGGATCGTGGCGTGAATCAGCCGCACCTTGAGCGCCTGGGCCACGCCGCCCCCTTCGGGCGCGGTCAGGCCGCCGGCCAGCATGACCGGAAAGATCATGGCGGCCGTGGAACGCACGCGGTAATCGGTATGCGCCTCGAGCTGGCCGGCTGCGTGCAGCACCGCCGACAGGTCGGGCAGCACATAGCATTCGGGCAGGCTGGCGCAGAACAGCAGCGTGCACGAGAGCATGCTCATGTCCATGAACAGCGTCTCGGCGCGCGCGATGGCCGCCCGGTCGGTCCACGCCGGCAAGTGCTGGCATGCGGCCAGGTAATCGATCAGGGCCTCGGCCGCGCGCGGCTCGAGGTCGGGTCCGGGCCGCCAGGCCGCCAGCGCGCCATTGGTCTGCCAGCGCGCCAGTTCAGCGTTGATCTGCGCGATGCGCGCCGACAGTTCGGCCGGCCCGCTGGCGCCGGCCAGCATCCGCGCCACGGTGTCATCGGCGGGCGGATCGGCGCGCAGCGTTGGCGAGAGTAGCTCGGGTGCAATGCGGTCCATCGGCGTTCCTTCTGGCGTAAGGGGGAGACTGGCGCTGCGGATCAGAAGCGCAGATCGAGGCGCACGTCGGCGGTGCGTGGCGCCGTTGGCGTGGTCATCCCGAAGCTGTCGATCAGCGAAGGGCGCACCGAATTTTCCAGGTTGCGCACGCGTGCCAGCAGGCTCCAGGCGCCGCCCGCCGGGGCGTAACGCAGCGAGGCGTCCGTGGTCGTGTGCGCCGGAATCCGGTATTCGAGCAGCTGGCTCGGAATCGTGATCACATACTCGGCGCTGCGGCGCGAAAACACGCCCGCATGCAGCTGCCCGCCGAACACGCCAAAGCGGTGTTCGTAGCCAAGCGTGTACACGTGGCTCGGCGCGCGATCGAGCTTGCGGCCGGCCCATGACACGGCGGGCGTCGGGTTGTACGTCACGTAATGCGCGTCGAGCGCGGTGGCGCTGTAGCTGAGGCGCCCGTTGCTGCCGACGCGGATGTCGCCGTCGAGTTCCAGGCCGCGCGAACGGGCGACGCCGGCGTTGCCGGTCAGAATGCGCGGGGCGCCCGAAACGATGGCGGTGCCGCTCAGTTGCAGGTTCGTGTAGTCGTACATGAAGGCGGCGGCGTTGACGGTGACGCGCCCACCCCACAGGCGCGACTTGACGCCGGCTTCATACGCGCGCAGCTCTTCCGGCTGGTAGTACAGCGCGCTCTCCGGGACGGCCACCGCCGCCGGGCAGGCGATGCCCAGCGCGGTGGTGCCGGCGATGCAACCGTCGTTGAACCCGCCCGCCTTGTAGCCGGTGGCCAGGCTGCCGTACAGCAGCGTCGTGGGCAGCAGGTCGTAGTCAAGGCCCAGGCGCCAGGTCGTGCGTGCGGTGTTCAGTTCGGCCGCGTTGAGCAGGCGCCGGTCGGTGGCGGCGTTGAACACGGGTCCTTGCCGGAAATCGGTCGAGCCGATGCGGTCCTTGTCGTCCTCGGTGCGACGCGCGCCGGCAGTCAGGCGCACCCCGTCGATCACGCGCCAGGTCAGCTGGCCGAACACGGCGCGGCTGCGCGCATCGGTCACCAGCGGGAAGGCATAGTACGGCGTGAGGCCGACCGCTTGCAGGCCCTGGAACGCATACGCGGTATCGGAGGTTTCGCTGAAGTAGTACAAGCCGCCCTGGGCGCTGAGCGGACCGGCGCCGTTGGTGGCCAGACGCAGCTCGTGCGAATCCTGCTCGTTGTGGCCGTCGTAGTTGTTGATCACGCCAAGGGCGAGCCGCGGGGCCACGCGGTAATAGTAATTCTGGCGGATTTCCTGGTCCAGCTTGCGCTGCGAGCCAAGGTAATACAGGGTCGCGGGACCGAGATTCCAGCGCAGGTCGGCGGACCAGCCCTGCGCCACGCGGTCTTGCCAGCCCTGCACCGGCGTCATGTTGGGCGGGCGGAAGCTGTTGGTCAGGCGCTCGTCGGTGGTGCTGTCACGATACACAGGCGTGCCGCTGTCCACGCCGGTATAAAAGTTTGTGTCCGGCACGAAGCGGTCATTATTGCCCTTGGCCTGGCCATAGTCGTAGCGCAGCACCAGTGTGGCGTCGCGCCCGAGCGCCAGCTTCGCGCTCAGGCGTGCATCGCGGTCGTCCTGGTCCATGCCGGGGCGCAGCAGCGTACCCTGACCATTGTTCAGGTACGGGTCATGCTGCAGCTTGCTCACGGCCGCGCGCAGCCAAAGCATGTCGTTGACGGGCACATTGATGACGCCATCGACCTTGCGCCGGTCGTAGGTGCCCGCTTCGAATCCGACGACGCCTTCGAGCCGGTCGGTCGGCAGGTTCGAGATCACGTTGACCAGGCCGGCGGTCGTGTTGCGGCCGTACAGCGTGCCCTGCGGGCCACGCAGCACTTCGACGCGGTCCACGTCCAGAAAGTTGCCGCTCTGGCCGGCCGGGCGGGCGATATACACGCCGTCGACCATGAACGCCGCCGACGGATCGCCCTTGTCGGTGGTGTCGCTGTTGCTGATGCCGCGAATCGTCAGGCGCAGGCCCGAAAACGCCTGGTCGATGTAGATATTCGGCAGGCGCGGACCGATGGCGCCGGGACTGTCGGCGCCAAGGTCGAGCAACTGTTCGCCGGAGAGCACGCTGATCGCGAGCGGCGTGCGCGACGCCAGGGATTCGGTACGCTGGGCGGTGACGACGACTTCCGGCACGGCCAGACTGCTGTCCTGGGCTGGCATGGTTTGCGCCGTCGCGACGCTGCAGACGATACCCGATACCGCCGCGGCCAGCAGCGTGTGTGCTGGGCGGATTGTTGATGCTTTCATGTATATGACTCCGGATGGGACCGATGCACGCCCGTCCTGGACAAGGCAGGTCCGATGTTGTTCTTCGTGAAAATTTAATTGCGCTGGGCAATTCCACGCCCGAGAGTCTAGCAGCACATCACGACGTGAAATAGCCCCGGAAAGTTAATTGAACAAAAATGACACTTGCACGCAACGTTCAGCGCATTGACTGACCAACCGGTCAACGAGGTTCGTGAACAGGACTGGTCATCCCGTGGTCTTCCAGGGCGCCATGCAGCCTGACCGACCAGGCCACGCCGGCAATCAACAGCGCAATGGCCGCCAGTTCGAGCGGGCGTGGCCCCGCGCCGCGGTAGATGCATCCGTACAGCAGCGCGAACAGCGTCTCGAACAGGATCAGCTGGCCGGTCAGCGTGACCGGCACGCGGCGGCTGGCCACGTTCCAGAAGTGATTGCCGATGATCGACGCGCCCAACGCGAGCAAGGCATTGCAGGCCCAGAACACGGTCCAATCGCGGGCGCCCGCGGCAGGCCCGCCTGCATCCTGGAACGCCAGAGGTGCGAGCAGCAGGGACAGCATGCCCGTGGCCAGGCCGTACAGCGCTGACCATTCGCCACTACTGAAGCGCGGGTTGTTTTTCAGGTAGCGCGCATTGTCGAGCGCGTACCAGCTCCAGCACAGCAAGGCGCCGGTAGCGCACAGCACGCCGCCGGCGATGGCGATGCCTGATGCATCGACCGGTGCATGCATGAACGTGTCGATATTGATGCAAGCAATGCCGGCCCCGACCACCAGCAGCGGGGCCAGCATGCGCCGCAGCGGCACAGCGCCATGGTCATGGCGACCGAGCAGCGTGACCACCAGCGGCACCATGCCGACGATCAGGGAGGTGGGCGCGACACCCGCGTGCTGGACGCCGTACGCCAGCAGCACGTAATACACCAGGTTGCCGGCGAGCGCATGGCGCGCCAGTGCGTACAGGTCGGTACGGCGCAGGCGGGCGAGGAGGGCGCGCAGGCGCGGACCCAGGAGCACGAGGGCGATGGCGCCGTAGGCCAGATAGCGCCCGACTGTCAGTTGTAGCGGCGTGTACGCGGCCAGGTAGGCCGGGGCGATGAACACGATGCCCCACATGGCGCCTGCCAGCAAACCGCACAACACACCCATACCCATGCATATTCCTACTTGATTGCGTCAGCCGGGTATTCTAGCAGCGGCCCTGGTTGCCAAAGCGGACAGGTCGTCAGCGTGACCGCAGCCCGGGTGGCAGGCCGCGGGGGCGTGCAGTGCGCTCCCAGTCCTACAGCAAACGGGCGTACACGCCTATGGCGGCTGTCCACGATCGGCATAAGATGGTCGTATTCACATCATTTCAGGAGCACAGCATGCCAATCGATAACGATAACAAGGATCAGGACATCAAAGGCCGTAACTGGGATCAGCTCACGACTGGCACGACGAGCGTTGCAACGATGGGTGCTGGCTCGACCGGCGATGTCGCCGGCAGCGGCAGCAAACAGGCAGCGCCGGGGACGAATAGCGAAGCTGATAGTGAGACGGCAAACAGCGGCATGCAACAGGCAGGTCGCACCGACGATTTGCTGGCAGGCGGCTCGACAGAAGAGCAGGGCGACGAAGGCTTCCAGGGCAAGACAGAGGCGGGCGATACGCAAGGCAGCCAGGCCGCTGCAGGGACCGGGTCCGGTACCGGCAAAAGCAATGGCGGCAATTAAGCAGTGATGCATTATGCAGGTAGTCGATCGCCGGATGGCATCGGCTGCCTGCACGCGATGCGGACGGTGTTCACCTCGCCGAAGTGGCAAGCGTGGACTAGAATGAACAGTGGCGGCTTGTCTGTCAGATAAGCCTGCTCTTCCATAATTGAGAGCATGATGCCAATTGCGTCCATCACAGTCGGGCGCACGTTCGTTTGCACGGCCTGTGCGGCATTGTGGAATTGTTAAAATTTACAAATTGAACGGCGGTTCTGTCGGCTTGGTGGCTTTCATAGAAGGCGATGCCCCGCTGTGGGAGTGTCACGCTCTCGTACCAGTTGCGACGACTGACATGGCAGATTGTCATCATTATTAGTGATAATGTGTCAGAATGTTGCAATGACTCAAGAGCTTTCAAACACCCGCTCCTATCGCGGACAGACGCCGGAACAGCGTCGCGCCGACCGGCGCAACCGCCTCATTGCAGGCGCGATCAGCGTTTATGGCGAGCGGGGCTATCACAATGCAACCGTCAAGGCTGTTTGCGACGCCGCGGGTCTCACCGAGCGCTATTTCTATGAGTCGTTCGCGAACAGTGAAATGCTCTTGATCGATAGCTACAATTTCATCACCGATCTGGTTCGTGAACGAGTGTTGCTTGCCGGCGAATCGGCGCGCGGCGGTCGAGTTGCACGCTCGCGCGCCATGCTCCACGCTTATTTCTCTTCGATTCAGCGTGACCCCCGTTCCGCACGCGTATTCCTCGTCGAGATCCGTGGCGTGAGCGCTGCCGTGGACCGTACTTTCGATGATTCGCTGCGCGAGTTCGGTCTGGCTGTCACGCGCCTCGTGGCGCCGGATGTGCTGGATGACGAGTTGCTGCAGGCAGGCATCATTGGCGGCGTGATCCACATTGCCATGCGCTGGATCGCGTGCGATTACAAGCCGCCCATTGACGAAGCAGTCGCAACCGCGCTGCGCCTCGGCGCCGCACTGTCCAAGCGGCCCCGCGCCGCGCCGGCCAGCGGCGCGTAACGAATACCCTCGAATAATGTGAAAGCGGGGAAGAAGTGCCATCCCTGTGCGGGACGGCGCCTGTTTCAGATATGCAGTGCGTGGCCCAGCGCGCGCAGCGCTGCTTCCTGCACCGCTTCACCAAGGGTAGGATGCGCGTGGATGGTGCGCGCGACGTCTTCGAGCTGCGCGCCCAATTCGATCGACTGCGTGAAGCCCGCGGCCAGTTCGGCCACGCCGACGCCCACCGCCTGCCAGCCCAGGATCAGGTGATTGTCCTTGCGCGCGACGACGCGCACAAAACCGTCGGTGCTTTCGATCGTCATCGCCCGCCCGTTGGCGCTGAACGGGAAGCTCGCGCTGATGGCGTCGATGCCGGCCGCTGCTGCTTCTCCAGGTGACATGCCGGCCACCACGATCTCGGGATCGGTGTAGCAGACGGCTGGAATGGCCGCCGGATGGAACCAGCGCCGCTTGCCGGCGATGATCTCGGCGACCATCTCGCCCTGCGCCATCGCGCGGTGCGCCAGCATCGGTTCACCGGTCAGGTCGCCAATCGCCCAGACATTGCGCATCGACGTGCGGCATTGCTCGTCGACTTTGACAGCGCGCCCGTTCATGTCGAGCATCAGGTGTTCGAGACCCCAGCCGGTGGTTGCCGGCTTGCGGCCCACGGCCACCAGCACCCGGTCGGCCTCGAGATAGGCTTCCACCCCGGACGCGTCGCGCACCTTGACCCGCTCGCCCTCCATGCCAAGCACCGAGGTGGCCAGGCGCACCTCGACACCAAGGCGCTCGAGTGAACTGGCCACCGGTTTGACGAGGTCTGCATCGTAGGCCGGCAGGATGCGCTCGGCCGCCTCGACGACCGTGACCTGGCTGCCCAGTTTGCGAAACGCCGTACCCAGTTCCAGCCCGATATAACCGGCGCCGACCACCACCATGCGGCGCGGCACTTCGCTGGGTGATAGCGCCTCGGTCGACGAAATGACCGGGCCGCCGAACGGCATGAACGGCAGTTCGACCGCATGCGAGCCGCTGGCCAGCAGCAGGTGTTCGCAGCGGATGCGCACCGGCTCCTGGCCGCTGCCTTCGTGCGGCTGCACTTCGACGGTCTTGCCGTCGAGTACACGCGCCCAGCCGCGCACCACGCGCACGCCCTGTTTCTTCAGCAGCGCGCCCACGCCGCCGGTCAGGCGTTTGACGATGCCGTCCTTCCAGGCCACCGTTTTTTCGAGGTCGATGCTGGGTGCGTCGACCTTGATCCCCAGCGGCGACGTCTGCGCCGCGTAGTGCATGGTCTTGGCGTACTCGTCGGCCGCATGGATCAGCGCCTTGGACGGAATGCAGCCGATGTTCAGGCAGGTGCCGCCCGGCTGCGCGCCTTCGACGAGGACGGTGGGAATGCCCAGCTGGCCGGCGCGGATGCCCGCCACGTAGCCGGCCGGACCGCCGCCGATGATCAGGAGTGTCGTATTGATCGTCTCCATCGCTTACTCCACGAACAGGGTGGCAGGAAATTCGAGGTAGCCCCGGATCGACTGCACGAACTGAGCGGCCACCATGCCGTCGATGACGCGGTGGTCGAACGAGGATGACAGGTTCATCATCTTGCGCGCCACCATCGCGCCGTCACGGATGACGGGACGGTCGACGATGCGGTTGACGCCGACGATGGCGACCTCGGGGCGGTTGATGACGGGCGTCGTGACAATGCCGCCCAGTGCGCCCAGGCTCGTGATCGTGATCGTCGAGCCGGTCAGCTCGTCGCGCGTGGCCTTGCCGCTGCGGGCCGCTTCGGCCAGGCGCGCAATTTCGGCGGCGCTCGACCATGGATCGCGCGATTCGGCGTGACGCACGACCGGCACCATCAGGCCCGATTCGGTCTGCGCCGCGATGCCGATGTGGGCCGCGTCGTAGGTCGTCAGGGTATTGGCCTCGTCGTCGTAGCGCGCGCTCATCATCGGATAGCTGCGCAGCGCCAGCACCACGGCGCGCATCAACAGCGGCAGCAGCGTGAGCTTGCCGCGCTCCTGGCCGTAGCGCGCATTGAGTTGCAGGCGCAGGGCTTCGAGTTCGGTCACGTCGACTTCTTCGACGTAGGTGAAGTGCGGGATGTTGCGCTTGGCCTCCTGCATCTTCTCGGCGATCTTGCGGCGCAGGCCGATGATCTGCGTCGCGTGTTCGCCGTGCTGCTCAGAATAACGTTCGTCCATCGCGCCATTGGCCGCGCCGCCGCGGCGACCGGCCACGTGCGCATCCAGATCGGCGTGCGTGATGCGGCCTGCGGGCCCGCTGCCGGGCACGAACTGCAGCTCGACGCCCAGGTCCCAGGCGCGCTGGCGCACGGCTGGCGGGGCGAGCGGTTTTTCGCCGTCAGCGCGCTGTAGCGCGCCGGATGCGGCCCGCGCTGGCGCGGATTTCGCCGGCGCTGGCTTGGCCGGCGCGGCAGCGGGCGCTGGCGCTGGCGCGGCTGATGCATGCGCTGCCACGGCCTCCAGCTGCGGTTCGGCCACTTCTTCGGCCGCCGCCGTCGCCGCGCCCGATTGGACGGGTTCCTTGCGGGCCTTGTCGGCGCTGATGTTACCGGCGCCGGCAACTTCAAGGCGAATCAGTTCCGCGCCAACGGCCAGCGACTGGCCGATCGCGCCGCCCAGGCTCGTGATCGTCCCGGCGACCGGCGATGGAATCTCCACCGTCGCCTTGTCGGTCATGACGTCAGCCAGCACCTGGTCTTCGCGCACCGTGTCGCCCGGCTGCACGTGCCAGGCGACGACTTCCACTTCGGCGATGCCTTCGCCCAGGTCCGGCATCTTGATGACATGAATCCCCATGATCAACCCTCCATCACGCGTTTCAGGGCCGCGCCGACACGGTCGGGCCCCGGAAAGTAAGCCCATTCCTGCGCATGCGGATACGGGGTGTCCCAGCCGGCCACGCGCCCGATCGGCGCTTCCAGCTGGTAGAAACAATGTTCCTGAATAAGCGCGGCCAGTTCGGCGCCGAAGCCGCTCGTCTGCGTGGCCTCGTGCACGATCACGCAGCGTCCGGTCTTTTGCACCGACTTGACGAGCGTGTCCAGGTCGAGCGGCCAGATGCTGCGCAGGTCGATCACCTCGGCATCGACGCCCGATTCACGGGCCGCCGCTTCAGCCACCCAGACCATGGTGCCGTAGGCGATGACGGTGACGTCGTTGCCGGGACGGACGATGGCCGCCTTGTCCAGCTCGACCGTGTAGTAGCCGGTGGGGACGTCGCCTTTCGGATGGCCCGACCATGGCACGACCGGCCGGTCGTGGTGACCGTCGAACGGGCCGTTGTACAGGCGCTTGGGTTCCAGGAAGATCACCGGATCGTCGTTCTCGATCGATGCGATCAGCAAGCCCTTGGCGTCGTACGGGTTCGACGGCATCACGGTGCGCAGGCCGCACACGTGGGTGAAGAACGCCTCCGGGCTCTGGCTGTGGGTCTGGCCGCCATAGATGCCGCCGCCGCAAGGCATGCGGATCACCATCGAGGCCGTGAATTCGCCGGCCGAGCGGTAGCGCAGGCGCGCCGCTTCGGACACGATCTGGTCGGTCGCCGGATAAAAATAGTCGGCGAACTGGATCTCGACCACCGGGCGCAGACCATAGGCGGCCATGCCGACCGCAGTGCCGACGATGCCGCCTTCGGAAATCGGCGCGTCGAATGCGCGCGATTTGCCGTATTTCGCCTGCAAGCCGTCAGTCACACGGAACACGCCGCCGAAGTAGCCGACGTCCTGGCCGTATACCACGACGTTGTCGTCGCGTTCCATCATCACGTCCATCGCCGAGCGCAGCGCCTGGATCATGGTCATCGGCACGGTGGCCGCATCTTTTGGTAAATCGTCACGTGCCATGCTCATACCCCCAGCTGTTGACGCTGACGGCGCAAGTGCTCCGGCATGTCTTTGTAAACGTCCTCGAACATCGTTGCGGCGCTTGGTGCGCGCTCGTCGCCCAGGATGCCGAAACTCTCGGCTTCTTTTTGCGCGGCCAGGATCTCGGCTTCGAGCGCCGTGTGCGTCGCGTCGTGCTCTTCGTCCGACCACCAGCCCAGGTTCGTCAGGTACTGGCGCAGGCGGGCGATCGGGTCGCCCAGCGGGAAGCGGGCGTAATCGTCGGCCGGGCGGTAGCGCGCAGGATCGTCCGACGTCGAGTGCGGGCCGGCGCGGTAGGTGACCCATTCGATCAGCGTCGGCCCCAGATTGCTGCGCGCGCGTTCGGCGGCCCAGCGTGAGGCGGCCAGCACGGCCAGAAAATCATTGCCATCGACGCGCAGCGACGCGATGCCGCTGCCGACGCCGCGCGTGGCGAAGGTCACGCTCTCGCCGCCGGCAATCGCCTGGAAGCTCGAGATCGCCCACTGGTTGTTGACGACGTTGAGGATGACCGGCGCGCGGTAGACGTGGGCAAAGGTGAGGGCGGTGGAGAAATCGGATTCGGCGGTGGCGCCGTCGCCGATCCAGGCCGACGCGATCTTGGTGTCGCCCTTGATGGCTGAGGCCATCGCCCAGCCGACCGCTTGCGGGTATTGCGTGGCGAGGTTGCCTGAGATCGTGAAGAAGCCGGCGCTGCGCACCGAGTACATCACCGGCAACTGACGCCCCTTGAGAGGATCGCGCTCGTTCGACAGCAACTGGCAGATCATGTCGACCAGCGGCACTTCACGCGCCATCAACAGGCTTTGCTGGCGGTAGGTCGGGAAGTTCATGTCACCGTCCTGCAGCGCGAGCGCGTGGGCGGTGCCGATCGCTTCTTCGCCGAGGCTGATCATGTAGAAGGACATTTTCTTCTGGCGCTGGGCGATGACCATGCGCGCATCAAAGATGCGGGTCTTCATCATCGTGCGCAGGCCAAAGCGCAGCAGGTCGCGGTCAGGCGCTTCGGCCCATGGGCCAACGGCGTTGCCATGCTCGTCGAGCACGCGGATGAGTTGCTGGGCCATGTCGCTCGTCTCGAGCGGGGCCACATCGATGGGCGGGCGCCGGACAGCGCCGGCAGGGGTCAACTGGAGGTACGTAAAATCGGTCTTGCAGCCCGGACGGCCGGTAGGCTCCGGTACGTGCAGCGACAGAGGATTGCTCTGGCTCATATATGTGCTTTCCCTTGTGAGGTGGTGTGCAGCATGAAGATCATAGCGTGCTGATTGACGTTTACGTCAACTGCGGCGAACTATTTTCATATTGCTATGCACCATACGGGAGCGGCGGTCGCAGACGAAACAGCGGTCTTGTGCAGCGTCATGCTGTGTTTGCGGTCAGGCAGTGCGGGCAACGCGATGCAGCAATTTAATTTTCGGAGGAAAGACGCGCGGGTGAGAGAATCGAGCTTCCCCCCCATGACCGGAGGCAGCATGCCGACCTGCGACGACATCCTTCTGCTGGCACGCTATAACGCGACAATGAACGGCCAGATGTACGACGCGGCCGCGACCTTGCCGCATGAGGCAGTGGTCGCCGACCGTGGCGCCTTCTTTGGATCATTGCTGGGAACGCTGAACCACCTGGTCGCAGCCGACCGCATCTGGCTGTCACGCTTTGCTGGCCATGCGACCGACTTTCGCGCGCTCGAGACGCTGCGTGGCGCGGCGATCCCGGTCGACTTGCGCCAGTCATACGGGGACAGCCTGCCGCTGCTGCGCGTGCAGCGCGAGCGGATCGACGGGATCATCATGGCGCTGGCGGCCGAGGCAACGGCGGCCGATCTGGACCATTTGCTGGCTTACCGCAACACGCGTGGCGCCACGTTCTGCAAGCCATTCGGCAGCCTGCTGCTGCACTTCTTCAATCACCAGACCCATCACCGTGGCCAGGCCAGCACTTTGCTGACGCAGGCCGGCGCCGACATCGGCGTGACCGATCTGCTCGTGCTTATCGGGGACCGGCCGCCGGCGTGACGCTGGCGCGCCGTTCGCGCAGCCAGAATCCCATATCCAGCGGCGCAAACCTGCTGACGCGGGAAGGTAGTGCTTAAATGCTATGCAGCAAATTCATCGGGCGAAGCAGGCCGCTGAAGGCGGTCGGACGTGCCTCTGGCCGCTTAGAATAGATAGGTGACGCCGACATTGAGCGAGGCTGGTCGATATTTCGGCTTGCCGATCAACACATTGCCAGCATCAGAGGCCTTGAACGTGCCACTGTCGACGCCAGTCCAGCGCGCATCCCCGCTCAGGCGCCAGCGGGGCGCAAGGATGTACTCGGCGCCCACGATGGCTTGTACCGCCACGCCGCCTTTGCGCGAATACTCCTGCTCTGAGCCGTTGCGGTCAACGTCGATGTCAAGCGCGACGACGTAGCCCAGGCCGGCGCCGATGAAGGGACGTAACGCGCCCCGGGCCGGGAAGCGGTAGTACCCGTTCAACAGGACCAGTTCGGAAAAAATATTGCCATCCACTGCGACGCCACCGACGCGCCTGAGATAGTTGCCACGCTCGTCCCACGCCAGCTCGACGGCCCAACCGTTGCCGAAGCGGCGGCCCACGGCAGCACCGAAGCCGATACCCCCGCCAAACTTGGCCGTGCCCCCCACACCGGGACCGGTAGGACGGAACTCCGAAAAGCTTGTGGATGGCGCGGCGGGGACGCCCCCGTAAGCGCTGGCGTAGAAGGTTGCCTCGTCCTGGGCGACCGCCGCTAATGGGATCGGCAGCAGGAGTGCGGTGAGATACGTGACGTAACGCGTCTTGAATGGCTGTTTCATGACAGTCCTTTGGCGAGGGAATGACAGAGCAGAACAGCCAATCACTGTACAGTTTTTCTGCGTGCTGTAAATACCAGTTTCGCCACAGATCCGGTCATCCGAATCGCGTGCTGTGCGTGCACAACGAGTGTTGCTGCGCCCTCGAGAGCACAGCGAACCCCTGCTTATCCCTGCAACGCGGCGCGCCGCTCGCGCAGCCAGAACCCCAGGCCCAGCAGCGCCAGCCAGATCGGGATCAGGATCACCGAGATGCGCAGCCCCGGCGTGATCGCCATGATCACGAGCAGGATGGCGACGAACGCCAGGCACACGTAATTCGACAGCGGGAACCACGGGCTGCGAAACAGCGTCGTCTCGCCCGCGTGGTCCTTGCTGCGCCGAAAGCGCAGGTGGCTCCACGAAATCATCGCCCAGTTGATGACGAGCGCAGCGACGGCCAGGCTCATGACCATGCCCAGCGCTTCTTCTGGCAGGAAGTAATTGATCAGGATCGCCGAGCCGGTGGCCACGGCCGACACGGCCAGGGCATTGAGCGGCACGCCGCGCGCGTTGGTGCGCATCAGCGCGCGTGGCGCATTGCCCTGTGCAGCCAGGCCAAACAGCATGCGGCTGTTGGCGTACACGCAGCCGTTGTAGACCGACAGCGCGGCCGTCAGCACGACCAGGTTCAGCACGTTGGCGACCCAGCCGTTGTCGAGCGCGGCGAAGATCAGCACGAACGGGCTGCCGCCGGTGACGACTTTCTGCCACGGGAACAGCATCAACAGCACGGCCAGCGCGCCGATGTAGAAGATCAGGATGCGGTACAGCGCGTTATTGGTCGCGCGCGG
>Ga0308163_10000802_pt1 | contig 43734 bp, 41 predicted proteins | sample PhyTR1_FD_201037 | JGI IMG/M metagenome (GOLD analysis project Ga0308163, IMG submission 201037) | Phyllosphere microbial communities from UC Gill Tract Community Farm, Albany, California, United States - DLSLT.R1 | ecosystem: Host-associated > Plants > Phyllosphere > Unclassified | place: USA... | reverse complement strand
AGCCGCCGACGAGGCGGGCCACGAGGATCCAGCCGTCCCAGCCGAAGGCCGCGTGCGTCGTGATGATGGTGATCGGGTTGAGGATCGGCGCGGCCAGCAGGAACGTGATCGACTCCGGCACCGTGAAGCCGCGCACCACGAGCCCGCGGGCGAGCGGCACGTTGCCGCACTCGCAGACCGGCAGCGCCATGCCGAGGAACGAGATGCACGCGCGGCGCGCGAACGGGTTGCGCGGCAGGCGGCGCTCGATGACGCCGGGCGGCACCCACACCTGCACGACGATCGACAGGACGATGCCGAGGATCACGAACGGCAGCGACTCCACGATGACGCTGACCGAGAGCGTGACGAGGTCCTGCAGGCGGTCGGGCAGGACGCTGTCGCCGAGCGCGGGGGAGGCGGCGCGGAGGGCGAGGAGCAGGAGGACGAGGGCGAGGCCCGTGACGAGGCCGGTGCGGATCCCGGAGGCGGACGGGCGCGGGGCGTCGTGGTCGTGGTCGTGGTCGTGGTCGTGGGCGTGCGCGGCGGGCGGGGGCGGTGCGGTGAGGGTCGCGGTCGCGGTCGCGGTCGCGGTCGCGGTGCCGGGCGTCGTGCCGGCTGCCGCGTCGACGTCACGGGGGCGCCGATCGCGGATCCGCTCGCGCCGCGGACGCGAGGCGCGCGCGGGCCGGTCGAAAGGCGAGGCGCCGTCGTCATCCGGGGCGAAGGGGCTGTGCCGGTCCGTCATCGCGGACCGGTGGCGCGGGGCCGGGGTCCGAGGGGCGGTCGCACGGGAACCACCCTAACCGCGGCGCGGACGCTCCCCTGGGAGAGCCGCGGCGGGAGCGGGCGATCCGCGGAGCGGCCGTGCAGCCGATCCCGGGCGGCGTCCGTCATGGGCCTCCGGGCGCGACCGGGAAGCGGACCCGGCAGACGTAGCGCACGATGGGATCCGCCGAGTCGGTGCCGAGGCGCGCGTCGTCGCCCGTGCCGATCACCTGCACGCGCACGCCGGACTCGCCGAGGCACGACGCCTGCTGCCGCACCCACGCCTCGCCCGCGAGCACCCGCTCGACCGGCACGTCGGGGCGCACCGCGTCCGGCCGCTCCCGGATGACCTGCTCCCAGGCGGCGTCCGCGGCATCCCGGAGGGCCGCGGCGGTCTCCGCGTCGCTGAGCTCCCCGCGCGTCTCGGTCGGCGGCTGGGGCGTGAAGTCGGGGGCGGGCACGCCGAGCCGAGGACCGGGGGCGGACGGCGGGCCCGGCGTGGACGTGGGCGCCCGGTCGCGTGCGCCGTCGCCGGTGCCGTCGCTGGTGCCGCCGGGGAGGAAGCCGGCGGCGGAGGCGGATGCGAGGCCCGCGACCAGGCAGACGGCGGCGAGCGCGGCGGTGAGCGGGCCGGGGCGGAGGAGGCGGCGGCGGGCGGGCGCGGCGTCGGCGGCGTCGGGGGCGTCCGCGGCGTCGGGGGCGGCGTCGGTGGCCGGAGTCGCGGAGGCAGCGGCTGAGCCGTGCGGGCGATCCGATGCCGTGTCCGCGGGGCCCGCGGTGCCCGCGGTGTCCGCGGTGCCGGACCCCGGCGCTGGGCCTCGGGTGACCGCGTCCGCCGCCGCGTCCCGCTCGAGCATCCGCCGACCCTCGGCCGTCAGCCGCCGTTCCTCGTCGAGGAGCGCGTCGCGGGTCGCGTCGTCGGATCCGTCGCGTCCGTAGACGGCCCGCCGCAGCTCGGCCAGGTGCGCCGCGGCGTCCGGGTCGTCGCGGAGGCGCCGACGGAGGGCGCCATCCGGAGCCGGGTCGGCGCTCACTCCCACGCCGGCGGCTGCGCCGGGCAGCGGGACGACAGCGCGCCGTCCATGCCGTCGGGGATCGGGGACCACGGGTCCCCGGCCTTCGCGCGCGCCACGTACTCCTCACGGCCGGGCACCGCATCCGTGTACGGCCGACCCGCGACGGCATAGCAGGGCAGGAGGAACGAGACGAGGTAGTCGTGCTCGTAGGCGAGCTCGGCGTCGGTGCGCGGGTCGGGCTGCTGCATCGGGAAGCGCGCGTAGCAGGACCACACCTGGACCGGATCCGCGTCCTGGTAGGTGATGCCGCCCCCGCCGACGACCGACGCCTCGATGCCCGCGGCCCGCAGGCACTCGACCTGCTGCTCCGGGAAGTCCTCCTCGGACACGACGCGCTCGAGGGCCACCTCGGGCCGCACGGCGCCCGGGACGCCGGACGCGAGCAGCTCCCAGCTCGCGTCGGCCTCGCGCCGGTAGACGGCCGCCATCTCCTCGTCGGTCGCGCTGACGTGCGGCGGCGGCGAGGCCGTGAACGGCGGGACGGCGGACGCGCGGCGGCCGTCGGGCGTGCCCATCGCCTCCACGCGGGATCCGCGGCCGTCCGCGGGGGAGGACGCGGTCGGGGCGGCGGCGGGGACCGCGTCGTCGAGCAGGCCGGATCCGGAGGCGCCGAGGAGGCCGCCGAGCGCGAGGGCCGCCGTGACGGCGGCGACCAGGACGCCCGGCCGGATGCGGCGGTCGGCGCGGGCGGGCGGCGCGTCGTCGGGGTGCGCCGCGGGTGCGGTCGTCGGGGGCTCGGCCGCGGCGGAAGCGTCCGCGTCTGCGTCTGCGTCTGCGTCTGCGTCGGAGTCGGCATCGGCGTCGGCGTTGGCGTCTCCGTCGACGTCGGCGTCGGCGGACGCGGGACCGGCGGATCCGGCGGCGGCGGTGACAGCGGCCCGCGCGGGGGACGGCGAGGCCCGCCGCTCGCCGTCGAGCAGCGCGCGGCCCTCGGCGACGAGCCGCGCCTCCTCGGTCAGCAGGGCGATCAGCGGGGCGGGGAGCGCGGCATCCTCGATGCCGGTCGCCTCCCGGAGGACGGCGGGCACGGCGACGAGCGGCGCCGCGGACGCGTCCCGTCCGTAGGCGGCGCCGCGGAGGTCGTCGAGGCGGCGGGTCGCGGCGTCGTCGTCGCGGAGGCGTCGCGCGAGCGCGTCGTCGTCGCGGAGGCGTCGGGCGAGCGCGTCGTCGTCGGCCGCGCGGTCGGTGCCGGATGCGCGCATGCGGCCTCCTCGTCGCCTCGCCGGATCCTCCGAGGCTACGTGCCGCGCGCCCCCGGCGACAGGGCCCGGACGGGGGTCGTCGCCCCGCGGCCGTGCTGATCGCGGGCGGGCGGGCCAGGCTCGATCCATGACCACCGTCACCCCCTGCCCCTCCCTCACCGACGCCGAGCTCACCGCCCGCGACCACGTCCCCGGGCTCGTGCACCACGTCGTGCTGTTCCGCCTCCGCGACGACGCGACGGACGCCGACCGCGACGAGGTCGAGCGCCGCTTCCGCGCGCTCGCCGACTCCCCGCACCCCGACGGATCCGGCCCGTACATCCGGTCCCTGCACGCGGGTCGGCAGTCGGGCCCCGAGGGCGTCGGCCGCGGCTTCGAGCTGGGCTTCGTGCTCACCTTCTCCTCGGAGGGCGACCGCAACCTCTACCTCGGGGAGCCGCTCATCGCGGATCCGACGCGCATCGACCGGCAGCACGCCGCCTTCAAGGACCACGTCGGCCCGCTGCTGGCGCCGGACCCGCACGGGGTGCTCGTGTTCGACTTCACGCAGCCGTCGACGGAGCCGCAGCCGCAGCCGCAGGCGCAGGCGCAGGCGCAGCAGGCGACGGAGCCGGCGGTGTCGGCCGACGGCCCCGCGGGGGCGTCCGCGGCCTGATCCCGCGCCCCAGAAGCGGGCCGTGCCGCCGTCGAGGCCGCGCGCCGTGGACGCCGCGGCCAGCATGGGTGGGACGACCGCCGCCCACGATCCGCCGACGAGACGAGTCCCGTGCCCGCATCCGCCCGCCCCTCCTCCTCCGCCCCGTCCGCATCCGAGGACCGGGACGAGGCCGCCGCCCTGGCGTCGGATCCGCGCCTCGACGCGCAGACGCGACGCCCGCAGTCGTGGATCCGCGCCGTCGCGGTCGCGCTCCTCGCCTGGGTCGTGGTCGGCGCGGGGCTCGGCGTCGCCATCGGCATCGCGGACGCGGTCGCGAAGGCGACCGGGGCCGGCCTGCTGGGGAAGGTCGTGCTGCAGGCCGTGCTGATGTCCGCGCTCGTCGTGCCCGCCGTGGTCCTCCTGCGACGGAAGGTCGACCGCCGCAGCCTCGTGAGCCTGGGCCTGTCCCGCCGCGTCGGGCCGCCGATCGCGCTGGGCGTCGGCGTCGGAGCCGTCACGGGCGCCGCCGTATGGGTGCCCGCCGCCCTCCTCGGCTGGATCCGCGTCGACGGCGTCGACCTCGCCGCCTTCGCCGGGTTCCTCCTCCTCAACGGCGTCGTCCTCGCGCTCTACGAGGCGATCCCCGAGGAGCTCGCCCTCCGCGGGTACATGTGGACGAACCTCCGAGACGGCACCGGCCTCGTCGTCGCCACGCTCCTCACCACCGCCCTCTTCCCGGCGATCGGCGTCGTCATCGAGTCCGGCCGCTGGATCCTGCGGACCATCGCCGGATCCGACACCGGCGCCTTCACGCCGGTGCCCGACGGGAACGACGCGATCGTCTACGTGCTCCAGCTCGGGCTCTTCGGCCTCGCGCTCGTCGCGGCGCGGCGGATCCCGATGGAGGGCGCGCTCCTCATCGCGATGGCGTTCCACTGGACGCAGCTCACGGTGACCCGCATGCTGCTGGGCGGCATGGACTGGGCGTCGTCGGGCTGGGACGTCGCGTTCGTCGAGCCGGACGCGATCGCGCTGGTGCTCGTGCACATCGTGCTCGCCGGGATCGTCTTCGTCGCCGTCCGGTGGCGGAGGGAGCGGCGGGCGCCCGGGCTGCGCGCGGTGCGCGCGGTGCGCGCGGGGCGCGCCGCGCGCGGAGGCCGTGTCCAGGAAACCGACCTACGGTAGGGATGTCCATGCGATCGCATGGACCAGTGGCTCCGCCCACGAGACGCGGGCCGCCGTCCCCGACTCGTCAGGAGACCCCATGACCGCCACCCGCTTCACCGACCAGGTCGTCCTCATCACCGGCGGCGGATCCGGCCTCGGCCGCGCCGCCGCCGTCCGCCTCGCCTCGGAGGGCGCGAAGCTCGCGCTCGTCGACATCTCCGAGCAGGGCCTCCAGGCCACCGTCGAGGCCGTCACCGCCGCCGCGTCCGACGCCGAGGTCCTCACCGTCATCGCCGACGTGTCCCAGGAGTCGGACGTCGACGCGTACGTGCAGCAGACCGTCGAGCGCTTCGGCCGCATCGACGGCTTCTTCAACAACGCCGGCATCGAGGGCCGCCAGAACCTCACCGAGGACTTCACCGCGGCGGAGTTCGACAAGGTCGTCGCCATCAACCTGCGCGGGGTCTTCCTCGGCCTCGAGAAGGTCCTCGCCGTCATGCGCGCGCAGGGCTCCGGCATGGTCGTGAACACCGCGAGCGTCGGCGGGATCCGCGGCGTCGGCAACCAGTCCGGCTACGCGGCCGCGAAGCACGGCGTCGTCGGCCTCACCCGCAACTCGGCCGTCGAGTACGGCGAGTTCGGCATCCGCGTCAACGCCATCGCGCCCGGGGCCATCTGGACCCCGATGGTCGAGGCGTCGATGAAGCAGATCAGCGCCGACGACCCGCGCGGTGCCGCGGAGCAGTTCATCCAGGGCAACCCGACGAAGCGCTACGGCGAGGCGGACGAGATCGCGTCGGTCGTCGCGTTCCTGCTGTCCTCGGACGCCGCCTACGTCAACGCGGCCGTGCTGCCGATCGACGGCGGGCAGTCCGCGAAGTACTGAGCGGCGGGATGCGGACCGGCCGGCCGCTCGGGTCGGCCGGCCGCGTCAGCTGAACGGCGCGGTCGGCACCTGGCACGTCACGGGCTGGCCGGCCGCGGCCGTCGACGAGGCGATCTCCTTCACGCCGTCGACGAGGATCCGGCAGGTGAGCGCCTCCCCGTCCACCGGCGTCGCCTGCACGAAGGCCCAGTCCTCCGCGGTGACGACGGACTCGACCGACCAGATGGAGCTCGCCGAGTCGTCGCCGGGGGCGAGCGACGCCTGCCCGACCTCCTGGACGATCGACGGTCGTCCGCGGTGCGAGGCCTCGGCGTACGACACGTCGGTCAGCCCGCCGTCGGCGGGGCCGGTGGTCGTGACCTCGTAGGTGATCGAGTAGATGTCGGCGATGTCGTCGGTGATGCCCGAGCAGCCGGCGAGCGCGAGGGACGCGGCGCCGACGGCGAGGGCGATCCCGGAGCGCGCGGCGATGCGGCGTCGTGATGCGGGGGTCATGCCCCCAGTCTCGTGCGACGCCGCGCGGGCGTCGTCGGCCGGAGGTGCCGGGGTCGACGGCCGGGCGGCACCCGGGTACGACGTGCCGTGGCGCAATTCGACCCGACCCGCCCGGACCCGACCCGCCCGGACCCGACCCGACCCAGCGCCCCTCAGCCGACCGCGCTCCGCAGCGGCGCCGTCGCGAACTCGCGCATGCCCTCCTCGAAGCCCACCTGCGGCTCCCAGCCGAGCTCCGTGCGGAGCCTGTCGGACGACGCCGTGATGTGCCGCACGTCGCCCAGCCGGTACTCGCCCGTGGTGACGGGCGCGGATCCGCCTGCCTCCCGCGCCAGCGCCTCGGCCATCTCGCCGATGGTGTGCACGGTGCCGCTGCCCACGTTGAAGGCGCGGAAGGACCCGGCTTCGCGGTCCGCGGTCCACGCGAGGGCGGCGAGGTTCGCGCCGGCGACGTCGCGCACGTGCACGAAGTCGCGGCGCTGCCGGCCGTCCTCGAAGACGCGGGGCGCCTCGCCGCGGGCCAGCGCCGACCGGAACAGCGACGCGACGCCCGCGTAGGGGGTGTTCTGTGGCATGCCGGGCCCGTAGACGTTGTGGTAGCGGAGCGCGGCGGCCCGACCGCCCGTGGCGCGGGTCCACGAGCTCGCGAGGTTCTCCTGCGCGAGCTTGGTGGTGGCGTAGACGTTGCGCGGATCCAGCGGCACGTCCTCGCCGATGAGCGCGGGCACGAGCGGCTCGCCCGTGGCGGGATCGACGGGGTCGAACATCCCGGCGTCGAGGTCGGCGACGCGGCGCGCGGGCGGGCGCACCGGGCCGGCGGCGCCCGCGTAGGCCCCCTCGCCGTAGACGACCATGGAGCTCGCGAGCACGAGGCGGTCGACGCCGGCGCGCGTCATGGCGGCGAGCAGCACCGCGGTCCCGCCGTCGTTCGTGTGCACGTAGTCGGGGGCGTCGAGGAAGTCGACGCCGAGGCCGACCTTCGCGGCCTGGTGGCACACGACGTCGACGCCGTCGAGCGCGCGGGCCACCTGGTCCGGATCCGTGACGTCGCCGTGCACGAGCTCCGCCCGCGGGTCGATCTCGGGTGCGCCGCCGTGCACGTCCGCCCGCAGCGAGTCGAGGATCCGCACGCGACGGCCCTCCGCAAGCGCCGCCGCGACGACGCTGCCGCCGATGAAGCCCGCTCCGCCCGTGACGAGGAGGATCCCGTCGCTCACGAGCGCGCGCCCGCCGCGACGTCGGCGCCCGAGGCGGGCCGCGCGAGCACGGAGGCGACCGCATCCGGGTCGATGAGCGGCCGGCCGCGGTAGTCGGCGGGGATCGCGCGGATGACCGCCTCGATCGCGCGCACGATGCGGGGCTGCGCCTCCCGGAGCCGCGCGAACACGAGCTCCGCGGTGACGGCGTCGCCCTGCTCGCCGGGGAGCGGCGCGAGGCCGGCGTCGGCGTCGGTGACGAACGACAGGTTGACCGTGCCGATGTTCAGCTCGGACGCGAGCACCACCTCCGGGTACTGCGTCATGTTGACGATGTGGGCGCCCGCCTGGCGGAACCACAGCGACTCTGCGCGCGTGGAGAAGCGCGGTCCCTGGATGACGACGACCGTGCCCGAGGTGCGCAGCGGCCCGGCCGGATCGGCGCGGTCGCCGCCCTCCAGCTCCACGAGCGCGGCGGCGGCGAGGCCGTGCAGCTCGGGGTCGAACGGATCCGCGGCGGAGAGGTGCTGCACCACGCCCTGGTCGAAGAAGGTGTCCGGTCGTCCCCAGGTGCGGTCGAGGAGCTGGTCCGTCAGCACGAGCGATCCCGGCGGGTAGTCCGGCGAGACGCCGCCCACGGCCGACGACGACACGATGGCCGAGACGCCGAGCGAGGCGAGCGCCCAGACGTTCGCCCGGTAGTCGATGAGGTGCGGCGCGACCGAGTGGTCGGCGCCGTGGCGGGTGAGGAACGCGATGCGTCGCCCGGCCAGCTCGCCGACGGTCACCTCGCTCGAGGTGGGGCCGAACGGCGTCTCGATGCGATGGGACGTGCTGGTCGCGGGGTCGAGCAGGGCGTAGAGGCCGGATCCGCCGATGACGCCGATGTCGGCGCGCGGGGTGGATGCGGGTGCGGCGGCGTCCGCCGGTGTGGGGGTGTCGGTCACGGGGGCTCCTTCGGGGGCGGTGGCAGCAGTCAACCAGTGCACGCCGGACGTGGGCTCCGCCGCGACGGCCGAGCCCGGGTCCGCGTGACGGCGTCAGTTGAGCGGGCGCGTCCCCTCGGGGAGCGCGCCGCCCGCGTAGAGGTCCTTCGCCGTGTCCTGCAGCGCGGTGAGCGCGACGCGCTGGGTCCACGGGCCGTAGGAGATGCGCGCGACGCCGAGCTCCTCGAATCGGCCGGGGGAGAGGGAACCGGGGACGCCGATGACCGTGAGGACCTGCGGGCCGAGCGCGTCGACGAGGGTGCGGACCTCGTCCTCCGTGAGCGGGCCGGGCACGAAGACGCTCGTGGCGCCGGCGGCCATGTAGGCGCGGGTGCGCTCGACGGCGTCGGCGAGGACGTCGGACCGGTCGCGGTCGCCGCCCAGCACGTAGGCGTCGGTGCGGGCGTTGAGCGCGAACGGCACGCCCTCGGCCTGCGCGGCGGCGACGGCCGCCTCGACCGCGCGGATCGACTCGTCGAGGGGGCGCATGCCGTCCTCGAGGTTCGCGCCGACGACGCCGACGCCGATGGCGCGGCGCACGGTCTCGCCCGCGTCCCCGTAGCCCGACTCGAGGTCGGCCGAGACCGGCTGCTCGACGGCCGCGACGATGCGGCCGATCATGTCGAGGTGGAGGTCGAGCGGGATCTTCTCGCCGTCCTCGTAGCCGAAGGTCGCGGCGATGGAGTGGCTCGCGGTGGCGAGCGCCTTCGTCTCGGGGAGCGAGCCGATGGCGGACGCGGTGATGGCGTCCCACACGTTCACCACCCTCAGGAGCTCGGGTGCGGTGTGGAGGTCGACGAGGGTCTGCCCGCGGGCGGCGATGGTCATGGTCCGACCCTAGGACGGCCGGGCGCCGCGCGGCAGGGGCGGCTTCGGGACCCGGACACGCATCCGCCGCGGACGCCTGGGGAGGAGCGGACGGCGCCCGTCCGGGGACGCGGCGGGCTCAGCCCCGGCGACCGGCCGCCGAGCGGACGGCCGCGGCGATGAGCCCCGCCCCCGCGGTGACCAGGACGAGGGCCGCGACGAGCGCGAGGAGGCCCAGGTCGGATCCGCCCGTCGAGACGACAACCCCGACCACGCCCAGCACGACGGCCGCGACGACGAGGACGCCGCCGACCCCGGCGGCCACGCGGCGGATGACGGCGGATCGGCGCTCGTGCGGGTCCATGGGCCCATGGTCGCCGTGCTCGGCGACGGCGGCAAGGCCCGCCGGGGCCGGTGCGCGGGGCCCGGGCGCGCACGGGTCCGCCGACGCCGCCCCCGAGCGCCGCCCCCGAGCCCCGCCCGCCCCGGGGGATGATGGGGGCATGACCTCCGACCGCTCCGCCGGCCGAGCGCGCCGCAGCGTCGCCGAGCACCGATCCGCGGTCGCGGCCCTCCTCGCCCCGCTCGCCGACCTGCCCTCCGAGGAGCTCGCGGTCGACGCCGACGCCCTTGCGGCGGATCCGCACCGGCACGCCGGCCGCGTCCTCGCCGACGACGTGCGGAGCGGCATCGACCTGCCGCCCTTCCGCAACTCGCAGATGGACGGCTACGCGGTGCGCGTCGCCGACCTCGCGACCGCGACCGACGCGCGCCCCGCGGTCCTCCGCATCGCGCCGCGCGTCCCCGCGGGCGTCGCGCCCGCGCCCCTCGCGCCCGGGACCGCGGCCCCCTGCATGACCGGCGCGCCCGTCCCGTCCGGCGCCGACGCGATCGTCCCCATCGAGGCCGCGATCCCCGACCGCTTCGTCCACGAGGCCGCGCCCGACGCGACGGTCTCCTTCGCCGCCCCCGTGGATCCCGGCGCCTTCGTGCGCGCGCAGGGCAGCGACCTCGCCGCGGGCAGCGTGCTCGTCGCCGCCGGCACGCGCCTCCTGCCTGCGCACCTCGGCGTCCTGGCATCGGCCGGCATCGCGCGCGTCGGCGTCCGCCGCCGTCCCGTCGTCCTCCTCCTCTCCACCGGACTCGAGCTGCGCGGGCCCGGCGAGGAGCTCGCGCCCGGGCAGATCCACGACGCCAACTCCGTCGCGCTCGCCGCGTCCCTGCAGGAGGCCGGCGCCGTCGTCCGCCCGATGCGGGTCGCCTCCGACGACCCCGACCGCGTGCGCGACGCCCTCCGCGACGCCGCGACGGGCGTCGACCTCCTCGTCACCACGGGCGGCGTGAGCGCGGGCGCCTACGAGGTCGTCCGCGACGTGCTCGCCGGCGGCGGCGTCGAGTTCGTCTCCGTGGCCGTGCAGCCGGGTGGGCCGCAGGGGCTCGGGATGGCCGAGCTCGGCGGCTCCCGGACCCCGGTCGTCGCCTTCCCCGGCAACCCCGTGAGCGCCCTCGTCTCGTTCGAGCTGTTCCTCCGTCCCGTGCTGCGGCGGATCGCCGGCCACGTGCACCCGGAGCGCCCGTCCCGCGAGCTGCCGCTGGCCGAGCCGCTCGACTCGCCCGCCGTCAAGCACCAGGTGCGGCGCGGGCGCCTCGACGCCGACGGCCGCGTGGTCGCGGTCGGCGGCCCTGGATCCCACCTCCTGCACGCGTACGCGACCGCCACCCACCTCGTCCACATCCCCGCAGGTCTCGCCCGGCTCGAGGCCGGCGACCCCGTCACCGTCTGGAGCATCGATGACTGATCCCGCGACGAGCGCCGCCGCGCCGTCCCTCACCCACCTGCGGCAGGACGGATCCGCGCACATGGTCGACGTCACCGACAAGGCCACGACGAAGCGCCGCGCCGTCGCGCAGGCCGTGCTCGTGACCCGGCCCGACGTGGTCGCGTCCGTCATCTCGGGCGACCTCCCCAAGGGCGAGGCGGTCGGCACGGCGCGCATCGCGGGGATCATGGCGGCGAAGCGGACATCCAGCCTCATACCGCTGTGCCACCCGCTGCCGATCGGGCGCATCGAGATCGACATCACGGGTGCCGACGACCGCCTCACGGTCGTCGCGTCGGTGAGCACCACGGGCGTCACCGGCGTGGAGATGGAGGCGCTCACCGCGGCCTCGGTCGCCGCGCTCACGCTCTACGACATGCTCAAGGCCGTCGACGCGCGGGCCGTGATCACCGACGTGCTCGTGCGCGAGAAGCAGGGCGGCAAGTCCGGCGACTGGGAGCGGGCATGACCGCCGCCGATGCCCGGGGTCGCGCGGTCGTGATCGTCGCGTCCACGCGGGCCGCCGCCGGGGAGTACGAGGACCGCACGGGTCCCGTCATCGCCGCCTGGCTCGCCGAGCGCGGCTTCGCGGTCGACGGCCCGCACGTGCGCGCCGACGGACCCGGGGTGGCTGCCGCGCTCGCCGAGGCGGTCGCGGGCGGCGCGCGCGTGATCCTCACCACGGGCGGCACGGGCATCACGCCCACCGACCGCACCCCCGAGGCGACGGCGCCGCTGCTCGACCTCGAGATCCCCGGGATCATGGAGGAGGCCCGCCGCCTCGGCACGGCCCACACGCCGACGGCCGTGCTCACACGCGGGCATGCGGGCGTCGCGGGCGGCGCATTCGTGATGAACCTGCCCGGCTCGCCGGGCGGCGTGCGCGACGGGCTGGGGCTGCTCGACCGGATCCTCGACCACGTGCTCGCGCAGATCCGCGGCTCCGTGCACCCGGCGACGGACACGGCGGCCGACACGGACGCGGGCGCCGACTTCGACTCGGGCGCCGACGACGACGCGGTCGCCGACCGGGGAGCCGCCTCGTGACCGCCGACCGCGTCCTCTTCGCCCGCATCGCCGGCGGCGTGATCCGCGTCGAGGACTGCGCCGACGCCGTCCGCGCCGACGACGCGGGCGCCGTCGTGACGTTCGAGGGCGTCGTGCGCGACCACGACGACGGCAGGGGCGTCCTCTGGCTCGACTACTCCGCGCATCCGGCCGCCCGCCAGGCGATCCGGCAGGTCGCGCTCGACGTCTCCGCCCGCTACCCCGACGTGCGGATCGCCGTCGAGCACCGCATCGGCCGCCTCGGCATCGGCGACGTCGCGCTCACGTGCGCCGTCTCCTCCGCGCATCGCGCCGCCGCCTTCGCCGCGTGCGGCCTGCTGGTGGACGAGGTCAAGCAGCGCGTCCCCATCTGGAAGCAGCAGGCCTTCGACGACGGCACGAGCGAGTGGGTGGCGTCGCTCGGCTAGCCCCTTCGGCCGCGTCGCCGAGCGCCGCCCGAGCATGTGGACAGTCGCGCGCGGAGCGGAGCGCGTGTCCTAGGTTCCGGTCATCGGCGCTCGCCGCCCCCGGACAAAGGACACCCCGTGCATAGACGCGCTCTTCTCGCGACCGCTTTGATCTCCGTGGGGATCATCGGAGCATCCGCGGCTCCGGCCCTCGCGGAGAACAGCTACAAGCCCGTGAACTGCCAGTGCTACTGGGACTACGGCACGCACGTCCATTCCGTGTTCGACAAGAGCGTGTACTCCAATTATCGGACCGCGCTCCACCTGCACTCGGCCACCGTCCGATGCCCGGATGACAGCAACGCCGACAAGGAGTACGCGGAGGCGGGCAGCTGGGCCGACGCCCAGGTCCATTGCTCTCCCTTCCAGCACGGATACGCGTACTGGGACAACTACTGATCGTGATCAGCCCCCGCGAATCGAACGGCCGGACGCGCTCGCTCCGCAGGGGAGACGCGCGGTGCTGAACTCGACCTCGCCGACGAGCCGATGATCTCGAGGCTCCTCGTCCTCCTCTGCGTGGTGCTCACCTTCGTCGTCGCGGGAGCCGCCGCCGTCGACGCCGACATGCGGGACCGCGCGGCACGCGACGCGGTCGCCGCGGGGTGGGGCTCGCCGTTCGTCGTCCCGGTCCTGCCCGAGACGACGGATCCGGACATCGTCGCGGACGCCTTCGTCACCGCTTCCCAGGAGACCGGCGTCTCGGTCGTCCGCCGGGCGGAGGGCGTCGAGGGCGCGCAGGAGAGGACGACGCTCTACGTCCTCCTCACTGACGGATCGCAGCTGCCGGGCGCCTTCCCGCTGTCGACGGGGCGGTTCCTCACGCCGGAGGAGTCCCGGGGCAGCACCGGCTCCGTCGCCACGGCGGCGGTCGGCGACCCCTCGGCCGTCGGCACCATCGCGGACCTCGGCGAGGACGACCGGTTCCTCATCCGGCCCCTGCGCACCGCGTTCGACACCCTGCTGCCCGACGGCGCGTACCGCATGGAGTGCCGGTCCCAGGAGGACTGCCGCGCATTCCTGGAGCGAGTCGCCGCGCTCGTCGACGAGCGCGCTCCCGAGGCGGACCTCACGGCCGACCTCCTGGCGACGCCGCACAGCGGCGGAGGATCGAGCACGGGCGGGGTCGAGCCGGTGACCGCCGTCGTCGTCATCCTGTTCCTGTTCGTCGTCATCGTCATCCTCATCCTCTACCGCCAGCTCGCGCAGGCACGGCGCACGGGCGTGCTCCGGCTGCACGGCCGCGGCACGTTCGAGGTGTGGTTCCTCACCACGGGCCGGCTCCTGCTCCTCACCGTGGGGACCACCGGAGCGCTCGCGGTGGCGGCCACTCCGCTCGTGCCCGGGAGCACCGTCGCGCTGGCGGTCATCGTGGGCGGCGCGATCGCCCGGCTCCTCGGCGCGCTCCTCGTCGCCTCGTCCCTCACCTGCGTCACGATCCGACGGCTGCGCATCGCGGATGCCCTGAAGGACCGGAAGGACACGCGAGCGCTCTTCTGGACCAGCACGACGCTGAAGGCCGCCGCGACCGTCGCGCTCGTGATCACGGGCGCGACCACGGCATCGCAGGTCCAGGTCATCCGGCACCAGCAGGAGCTGGTCGGCAGCTGGAGCCGGGCCTCGGGCTATGCGGTGTTCCATCCGCAGGCGATCGGCGACGACGGCGAGGTCGGGGGCGGGTCGGACCTGGGCCGCCTCGCGAACGAGGCGTACGACCTCTACGACGAGCTCGATGCGCGTGGCGCGCTGTACGTCGACGCGTCGGGGCTGCGGATCCCTGATCTCCCGAGTCCGGATGGCGGGTCGCGCGGCGGATCGACGCATCTCGCCTCCCTCGTCGTCAACCCCGCCTACCTGACGGCGTTCCCGATCCTCGACGAGGGCGGGGAGCCCGTGGTCGTCGACGAGGCGGACGCGGACTGGACCGTGCTCGTCCCGGCGACGATGCACGGACGGGAGGACGATCTGCGGCGCACCTTCCAGGATGCGCGGCGCGGCATGGGGCAGGCGGACCGATCCCTCTTCCATCGCGACGGGGGGCTCGACACGTCGAGGCAGCAGGTGCGGATCATCTGGACCCGACCCGGCCAGCGCCTCTTCGCCTTCGACCCGTCGGTGGGGGCGGATGACGGCGGGAACGTGACGGACCCCGTCGTGCAGGTCATGACCCGGGCGGGCAGCGTCGGGTTCGACCGCGCGAACATGATGAGCGGCGGGATCGGCGATGCCCTCAAGGTCCGTCTCGACGGCGGCTCGACAGAGGCCACGCTGGCCGAGCTCGCCCCGACGCTCCGGCGGCTCCACCTGGATGACAACCTCACCCACCTGACCACCCTCGACGACCACCAGGCGGCGGAGGTGCAGCGCCTCGACGACGAGCTGCGGCTCCTCGCCCTCGTGGGTGCGCTCCTGCTCGTGGGCGTCCTCGTGCTGACCCTGCAGAGCGTCGGCCTGATGTTCGAGCGGTTCTCCCGCCGGATCGTGATCCGCAAGATGTTCGGCCACGGGCTCGTGCGGCGCTACGCGGAGTCCCTCGGCGTGCTCGGCGCGGTCTGGGCGGTCCAGGTCGGCGCCGCGCTCGCCGCGCACGCCGCGGGCTACGCGGGCCTCGGCACCGCGACGGCGACGGACGGGAGCAGCGCGGATTCGGGAGTGGGCGGGGTCCTGATCGCCACGGCGGCCGTGCTCGCCATCGAGCTGGTCGTCTCCGCGGCCTGGGCGGTGCGCCTCGAGCGACGGCGCACCGTCGACATCCTCAAGGGAGCCTTCTGATGCACGAGACCGGATCCACGCACGTCACCTCCACGGCTCCCGGGACCGCGGTCTGCGAGCTCACCGACGTCACCCGCTCGTTCCGCGGACGGGAGGTGGTGCGCGGGCTCTCGCTGCGCGTCGAGGCGGGCGAGATGGTGGCCCTGACCGGTCGGAGCGGGTGCGGGAAGTCCACGGTGCTGAACATGATCGGCCTCCTCGACCGCCCGACCTCCGGGGACCTGCGGCTCTTCGACCGGTCCGCCCCACGTCCCGGATCCCGGGGCGCGCGTCGTCTGCTCGCGGAACGGATCGGGTACCTCTTCCAGAGCTTCGCGCTCCTGGACGAGGAGACCGCGGAGGGCAACCTCCGCGTCGCCCAGGCGTGGACGGGAGGCACCCGCCGATCACGTGCCGAGATGCGGGAGGAGGCGCTGGCGTCGGTCGGGCTGGCCGATCACGCCCGCGATCGCGTCTACGAGCTGTCCGGCGGCGAGCAGCAGCGCCTGGCCCTGGCGCGGCTGGCGCTCCGGCCGCGGGCGCTCGTGCTGGCCGACGAGCCGACCGGTTCGCTGGATCCGGCGAACCGCGCGCGCGTGCTCGACCTCCTCGACGGCATGCGGCGCCGGGGGACCGCCGTCGTGATCGTCACCCACGATCCCGAGGTGGCCGCGGCCTGCAGCCGGGTGGTGTCGCTCGAGCGAGGTCACCGCGCCACCACAGGCGGCGCCTAGGCCTTGGGCGTCTTCGCCGCGTTGTAGCGGCGGCGGAGGGCGCCGAGCACGATGGTGCCGATGACCAGGATGATGCCGATGATCCCGAGCCAGACGAGGCCCTTGATGGCGAAGCCGACGACCGTGAGGATCAGCCAGAGGACGAGCAGGACGACGATGAATGCCACGGGGGTCTTCCTTCGGTTCGGGCGCGGCCGGACGGGATGCCGGCCGGGGGACGGGCGGCGCAGGAGGTGCGGCGGGCCGCTCGGCGCCCCGATGGTACCCCGGAGCGTCCCGCTCGCGGCACCGGCTCGAGAGGGGGTCCCGCATGTCGGCCCGGTGTCCGTGCGCGGCACGATCAGGAGACGGCGGCGGCGTCCAGCGCGTCGGCGATCCGCTCGGCCGGGCGCGTGCGGCGGCCGGTGAGCTGCAGGACGAGCGCCACCAGGGCACTCACCGCGACGAACGCGCCGTAGACGCTGAGGACGAGGGGCAGTCCGTCCGCCTGCACGAACACCCCGGCGACCACGCTCGGGACGCCGAACGCGAGGTAGCTCGCGACGTAGACGGAGGAGAGCAGGCTCGCGCGCTGGTCGACGGGCGCCTCCGCGAGCACGAGCCGGAGGCCCGCCTGGAAGCCGGCGCCGAAGCCGACCCCGCCGACCACCGCGGCGACCGCGAAGAGGGGGAGCGACGCGGTCCAGATGGCGGCGACGAGGCCGACCGGGCCGAGCACCAGGGCGACCACGCCGACGACGAGGCTGCGGCGGGCGTCGCGGGTGCGGATCACGACGCCGGTGATCGCGCCGGTGCCGGTGAAGAGCGCGATGGCCGCGCCCGTGAGCGCCGCGCTGTGCAGGCCGAAGGTGTCGCCGAGCACGGATCCGATGAAGGCCAGGAACATGCCCCCGAGCGCCCAGCTCGCGATCATGCCGCCGACGACCGCGGTGAACACGGCGCGGGCGTCGCGCGGCACGGCGACGGACGGGATCAGCGACCGGAGCGCCCCGGCCCGGCGGGGCTGCCGCTCGGGCACGAACGCGACGGCGATCCCGGCGGCGACCATGAGCGCCGCCAGCACGACGAACACGGTCTCCTCGGGCGCGGGGCCGTAGGCCACGAGGAAGCCGCTGCCGAGCGCGCCGACCGTGAGCGCCGCCGGCGGGACGACGCCGTTGAGGAACGCCGCGAGGCCGGAGCGGCGGCGCGGCTGGTGGTCGATCATGCCGGCGCCGAGCGCGCCCGTGGCCAGGCCGATCGCGAGGCCCTGCAGGATGCGGGCGACGACGAGCGCGAGCCCGTCGTGCGCGAAGGCGAACACGAGCATCGCGACCGTGGAGACGGCGAGGGCGCCGAGGATCACGGGCCGCCGGCCGATGTGGTCGGAGAGCCGGCCGGCCGTGAGCAGCGTCGCGAGGAGGCCGGCGACGTACACGGCGAACACGGCCGTGAGCACGACGGGCGGCAGCGCCCACTCCGCCTGGTACACGGGGTAGAGGGGCGAGGGCGCGGCGCCCGAGGCGACGAGGACGAGCAGCGTGAGCGCGTAGACGAGGAGGCCGGCGGCCGACTCGCGGCGGGCGGGGACGGCTCGGGTGTCGGTGGTCATGCGCGCTCCTCGCGGTCGGCGGATCCCGGGGACGAGCCGCCGGGCGGGCCGCTCCCCGTCGAGCGCGCGGCCCTCGCGGGCCACGAGGGGAGCCAACGGCGGACCGCTCGCGGGAATTCCCCGGGCGAGGGTCACCTAGGCTCGTGCGGTGGCCCATCTGCTGGGAGCCGAAGCGCTCCACCTCGAGTTCCCGACGCGCGTGATCTTCGACGACGTGACCATCGGGGTGAACGAGGGCGACCGCATCGGCATCGTCGGACGCAACGGCGACGGCAAGTCGACCCTCCTCTCCCTCCTCGCCGGGCGCCTCGAGCCCGACCGCGGCCGCGTCACGCGCCGCCGCGGCGTCACGGTCGGCGTGCTCGACCAGAGCGACACGCTGCCCGACGGCCAGACCGTCGGCGAGGCGATCGTGGGCGGCATCGACGAGCACGAGTGGGCGGGCAACCCGCTCATCCGCGACGTGATCGACGGCCTCGCCTCCGACGTGCCGTGGGACGCCGACGTCGCCCAGCTCTCGGGCGGCCAGCGCCGCCGCGTCGCGCTCGCGAAGCTCCTCATCGGCGACCACGACCTCCTCTTCCTCGACGAGCCCACCAACCACCTCGACGTGGAGGGCATCGCCTGGCTCGCCGGCCACCTCCGCCGCCGCTGGGCGCCGAGCTCGGGCGGCCTCATCGTCGTGACCCACGACCGGTGGTTCCTCGACGAGGTCGCGAACGCCACGTGGGAGGTCCACGACCGCCTCATCGAGCCGTTCGAGGGCGGCTACGCGGCGTACATCCTGCAGCGCGTCGAGCGCGACCGGAGCGCCGCCGTCTCCGAGGCCAAGCGCCAGAACCTCATGAAGAAGGAGCTCGCGTGGCTGCGCCGCGGGGCGCCCGCGCGCACGGCCAAGCCGAAGTTCCGGATCGAGGCGGCCAACGCCCTCATCGCCGACGAGCCGCCCGCGCGCGACACCGTCTCGCTCGCGTCGATGGCGATGCAGCGGCTGGGCAAGGACGTGGTCGACCTCCTCGACGTGTCCGTCAGCTACGGCGACAAGCAGATCCTGAAGGACGTCGAGTGGCGCATCGCGCCCGGCGAGCGCACGGGCATCCTCGGCGTGAACGGCGCCGGCAAGTCGACGCTCCTGTCGCTCGTCGCCGGCACGCTGCAGCCCACGACCGGCAGGGTGAAGCGCGGCAAGACCATCAAGGTCGCCGTGCTCACGCAGCAGCTCGACGAGCTGAAGGACGTGCTGGAGGACCGCGTGTCCACCGTCATCGGCCGCCAGCGCACCACGTACGTCGCGGGCGGCAAGGAGATGACGCCCGGCCAGCTGCTCGAGCGCCTCGGCTTCACGAGCGCGCAGCTGTCCACGCCCGTGAAGGACCTGTCGGGCGGCCAGAAGCGCCGCCTCCAGCTCCTCCTCATCGTGCTCGACGAGCCGAACGTGCTCATCCTCGACGAGCCCACCAACGACCTCGACACCGACATGCTCGCGGCCATGGAGGACCTCCTCGACTCGTTCCCGGGCACGCTCCTCGTCGTGAGCCACGACCGGTACCTGCTCGAGCGCGTGACCGACCAGCAGTACGCGGTCATGGGCGGCAACCTCCGCCACCTCCCCGGCGGCGTGGAGCAGTACCTGAAGCTGCGGTCCCAGCCCGGCAACGCCGAGCGCTCCACGGTCGCGCGCCCCGACGAGGTCGGCGGGCAGGCCACGGCCACGCTCGGCGGATCCGGCGGCCCGCAGCTGCAGGGCGCCGAGCTGCGGAACGCGCAGAAGGAGCTCGCGAGCATCACGCGCAAGCTCGAGAAGGCCGACCTTCGCCGCCGCCAGGCGCTCGACGCCATGGCCGAGCACGACCCGGACGACTACGAAGGCCTCGGGAAGCTGAACGAGGGCGTGCGTGCCATCGAGGCCGACGTCGAGGCGCTCGAGTCGCGCTGGATGGAGCTCAGCGAGCTGCTCGAGGGCTGATCGCGCGGGCGGTCAGTAGGCCAGCGGCACGTCGGGCGAGCTCAGGGTGAGCTTCCCGTCCGGCGCCCAGACGGCGGTGAGGCCGCCGCCGCGCATCCGCACGCCGCCGTCGAACTGGCGCACCGGCATGTCCGCGATCCAGGTGAGCTCGAGGCCCGAGACCGCGAGCTGCGCGGGCGGGGCGCACGCGGCGACGCCGGAGCCCGGCGTGCCGTCCGCGTCGGGACGGGATCCGCTCCACGGGTACACGAGCAGGCACGCGTCGCCGGAGATCGTGCGCGCCACGTAGAGGCCGACGCTCGTCTGCACGCCGCGGATGGTCGTGAGGTCGACGTCGCCGCCGGGGGACCGGAGCGGCCGGTCGGCCTGCTCCTGCGGGGCGGCGAGGATCCCGTCGACGGCGACGCCGCCCGAGGTGCGCGTGATGTCGGTGCCGAGGAGCGAGCGCATGCGCGCCGGGTCCGGGGCGTCCTCCGCGTCGGCGGTCGCGTCCGAGGACGGGGTGGCGGTGGCGTCGGCGGACGGCGCCGGGGATCCGCCCACGCCCGCGGCGACGCCCGCACCCATGAGCAGGCCGACCACCAGCGCGGCGCCGGCCCACGCGAGCGCGCGGCGGGATCGGGCGGGCGGAGCCGCCGGGTCGGCCGCGTCGTCCGCCGCGGCGTCTGCCGCGTCGGCGTCGGCGGCGGGCTGCGACGCGCGCTCGCGGCGCGTGAGCTCGGCGGCGGCGCGGATCCACCGCTCGTCGGACGCGTCGGCGCCCTGCGCGTAGACGGCCCGGCGGAGCTCGTCCGTCGTCAGCGAGCGGAGCCCGTCGTCGTGGCCGGACGTGCGTGGGTGCATGCGCGATCCCCTTCCCGCGCCGACCCTCCCACATCGCCGGAGGAGGCCGCGCGAGTCCGCTCAGTACGCGAGGATGCGGTCCGGCGTCGTCAGGGTGATGAGGTCGTCGCCCGACCAGGTCGCCTCCACGTCGCCCGTGATCATGCCCGTCGAGCCGTCCCGGTTGCGCGACGGGAACTCCGTGGTCCACGCGACGCGCAAGCCGTCGGACGCGACGCGGTCGGGCGACGCGCACGTGACGACGCCCGCGCCGCCGCTCGGGAAGACGATGAGGCAGAGGTCGCCCGTGGTCGACAGCCCCGCGTAGAGGCCGACGCTCGTCTGCACCGCGCGGATGGAGGTGGCGTCGACGTCGGCGCGCACGGCCTTCGGCGGACGGTCCGCGTCCTCCTGCGGGCCGTCGAAGACCGCGCCGACCGGGCGGCTGCGCTGGTCGGACGTGGAGTCGGGGCCGAGGAGGGCGGGCGCGCCGGGGCTCGCGGCGGCGGATCCGGCGGCGGCGGATCCGGTGGCGGACGGGGGCGCGTCGGCCCCGGGGACGGGAGTCGCGCCGGCCGCCGCGTCCGGGGCCGGGTCCGAGGATCCGCCGCCCATGGCCCGGCCGACGGCCCCGCCCACGAGGAGCCCGACCGCGAGCACGGCGGCGGCCGCCCCGGCGAGGGCGCGGCGGGACGCGCGGCGCGGGGCGGGCCCGTCGGCGCGGTCGGGGGAGTCGGGGTCGGACCCGGACCCGTCGCCGTCCGCGCGAGAGCCGGCGTCGCCGTCGCCGTCGGAGGCGTCGGAGGCGTCCGCGGCGTCCGCGGCGTCCGCGTCCTCATCCCCGGACCCCGCGGGCCGGGACGCGCGCTCGCGGCGGGCCAGCTCGGCGGCCGCGCGGATCCACCGCTCGTCGCGCTCGTCGGCCCCCTGCGCGTACACGCGGCGCCGCAGCTCCTCGAGGGGGAGCGCGGTGACGGCGTCGTCGTCGTGCATGGGCACCTCCGTGGCCGACCCTGCCACATCGGGCGGGCCCCCGCGGTGTCCCCGTGTTACGGCTCGGTTCGACAGGCCGCGGCGGCGCGGCCTACCGTCGAGGTGCTGCAGGGACGCGGCCACCGGCCACGGGCGGCGTCCCCGCTCCCGCGCGGCGCGCGTCCGCCGCGCTCCGCCACGGCGTCGTCGAGGCCCGCGTCCGCGCGGGTCCCGCTCCCGCACGCCCTCGACCGGCCGCGTCCGCGTCCGCGCGCCCGCCGCTCACCCGGCACCACCCGCACCCCGGCACGACCCGCACCCCGACAGCACCGACACCCATCACCACCCGCACCACCGCCGGACAGCACCGGCACCGCAGCCCCGCACCGCGCACCATCGAGAGGACCCCCATGACCACCCCGGCATCGCCCACCCCGGCCCCCCTGATCGACGCCCCGAAGCGGCGCAACCGGCTCGTCATCGCGATCGTGGGCATCGTCGTGGTCCTGGCGGTCGTCGGCGCCGTGCTCTTCGCGACCGGCGCCTTCTCGGGCGGCGGCAAGGCCGTCCGCATCGGCGTCGTCGGCGCGAGCGACCCGCAGTGGCCCGTCTTCGTCGAGGCGGCGAAGGAGCAGGGCATCGACGTGGAGATCGTGAACTTCTCCGAGTACCCGCAGCTGAACCCCGCGCTGTCCGAGGGCGAGATCGACCTCAACCAGTTCCAGCACCTCGTCTACCTCGCGCAGTACAACGAGGGCGCGGGCGACGACCTCACGCCCGTCGGCGCCACGGCGATCTACCCGCTCGGGCTGTACTCGCAGAAGCACGGCTCGGTCGACGAGATCCCCCAGGGCGGCACCGTCATCCTGCCGAACGACGAGTCGAACCTCGCCCGCGGTCTCCTCCTGCTCCAGCGCGAGGGCCTGCTCACGCTGAAGGGCGGCGGATCCAGCGTCTCCACCCTCGACGACGTCGACCAGGCCGCGTCGAAGGTCACCGTCACGACGGTGGACGCCGCGCTCACCGCGACCTCGCTGCCGGACGCCGACGCCGTCATCATCAACAACGACTTCATCACCGACGCCGGCCTCACCGCCGACAACGCCCTCGCGCAGGACGACCCCAGCGACCCGAAGGCCCTCGCCTACGTCAACGTCTTCGCCAGCCGCGCCGACGACGCCACGAACGAGACCTACGCGGAGCTCGCCCGGATCTTCGAGGACACCCCCGCGGTCATCGACGCCCTGGTCGAGAACTCGGGCGGCACGGCCGTGCCGCTGAAGACCCCGCAGGCCGAGCTGCAGGACCTCCTCACCACCACCGAGAAGGCCGTCGCCGACCAGAAGGCGGCTCGATGACGGACGCCCCGCACGTCTCCCTGCGGGGCGTCGGCAAGACCTACCCGCCGCGCGCGAAGGGCGAGCCGGGCCTCGCCGCCCTCGCGGACGTCGACCTCGACATCCGCCGCGGCGAGGTGTTCGGCATCATCGGCTACTCCGGCGCGGGCAAGAGCACGCTGGTGCGGCTGGTGAACGCGCTCGAGCGGCCGACGTCCGGCACGGTCGCGGTCGACGGCCGCGAGATCCAGGACCTGCCCGAGCGCGAGCTGCGGAAGCTGCGCCTCGGCATCGGCATGGTCTTCCAGCAGTTCAACCTCTTCACGTCGAAGACGGTGTGGGGCAACGTCGCGTACCCGCTGCAGGTCGCGGGCATGCCGCGCGACGCGCAGCAGCGGCGGATCAGCGACCTCCTGCACTTCGTCGGCCTCGCCGACAAGGCGCACGCGCGGACCGACGAGCTCTCCGGCGGCCAGAAGCAGCGCGTGGGCATCGCCCGCGCGCTCGCGACGAGCCCCGCGATCCTGCTCGCCGACGAGGCCACGAGCGCCCTGGACCCGGAGACCACGGGCGAGGTGCTCGCGCTGCTCCGCCGGGTGAACGAGGAGCTCGGCGTGACCATCGTGGTGATCACGCACGAGATGGAGGTCATCAAGTCCATCGCCGACCGCGTGGCCGTCATGGACTCCGGCCGCGTCATCGAGCAGGGCGAGGTCTTCGACGTCTTCTCGCGGCCCACGAGCGACGCGGCCCGCCGCTTCGTCTCGACGGTCGTCGCGGGCGTGCCGGAGGCCGACGAGGTCGCCCGGCTCCGCGAGCGGCACCCCGGCCGGCTCGTCACGCTGTCCTTCGCCGACGGCGGCGCCACCCAGACCGAGGTGTTCCGCGCGCTCGCCGAGGCGGCCGTCGCGTTCGAGGTCGTGCACGGCGGCATCACCGACGTCCAGGGCCGCACCTTCGGCAACCTGACCCTCGCGCTCACGGGCGACGCCCCGCGCATCGACCAGGTGCTCGCCGCTGACCGCGCCGGCGTCACCGTCACGGAGGTGGTCTGAGATGGACGCGCTGACCCCGCTCCTGCCCCTGCTCGGCCGCTCCACGGTCGAGACGCTCACCATGGTGCTGCTCACGCTCCTGTTCGGCGGGCTCGGCGGCCTGATCATGGGCCTCGGGCTCTACCTCACGCGTGCCGGCAGCCTGCTCGCGAACCGGCCCGTGTTCGCGGTGCTCAACGTCGTGGTGAACACGTTCCGGCCCATCCCGTTCGTGATCTTCCTGGTCGCCGCCCAGCCCCTCGCCCGCGCCGTCACCGGCAGCGGCATCGGGCAGCCGGCGGTCATCTTCACGCTGTCGCTCGGGGCGTCCTTCGCGATCAGCCGCATCGTGGAGCAGAACCTGCTGACGGTGCAGCCGGGCGTGATCGAGGCGGCCCGCTCCGTGGGCGCGAGCCCCGTGCGGATCATCTTCACGCTGCTGCTCCCCGAGGCGCTCGGGCCGCTGATCCTCGGCTACACGTTCGTCTTCGTCGGCATCGTCGACATGACGGCGGTGGCGGGCGCGGTCGGCGGCGGCGGCCTCGGCGACTTCGCCATCGTCTACGGCTACCGGCAGTTCGAGCCGGTGGTGACCTGGGCGGCCGTGCTGATCATCATCGTGCTCGTGCAGGTGGTGCAGCTCCTCGGCAACACGCTGGCCCGGGCGGCGCTCCGGCGCTGATCCGGCGCCGGACCCGTCGCGCCCGCCGCGACGGCACGAGCCGCGGCCGCCCGCACCTACCGGAGCGAGGCGGCCGCGGCGCGCACGTGGCGCGTGAGGTCGGCGAGCACGGGGGAGTCGACGCTCCAGCGCTGCCAGTGCAGCGCCACGTCCACGTGCGATCCGGCGTCGAGCGGCACGAGCGCACCCGACGCGACGAGCTCCTCGCTCTGCAGGTCCGGCAGCATGCCCCAGCCCATGCCGAGGGTGACGGCCGTGACGAACTCCGCGGACGACGGCACGTAGTGGCGCGGCTGGCCGGCGGGCGCGCGGCGGCCGCGGAGCCAGCGGTCCTGCATCGCGTCCTTGCGGTCGAACATCACGAGCGGAGCCACAGCCAGCGCGCTCGGCGTGGGCCCGTCGGGGAGGTTCGCCGCGACGTAGGCGGGGGTCGCGAGCGCGCGGTACCGCATCCGGCCGAGGCGCTCCGAGGTGCAGCCCTGCACCGCCTCGCGCACGCTCGTGACGGCGGCCATCGCGGATCCGTCGCGCAGGAGGTTGAGGGAGTGGTGCTCGTCCTCGCGCAGCACCTCGACGGCCTGGCCGGTCTCGGCCGCGAGCGCCGCGAATGCGGGCAGCAGCCACGACGCGAGCGAGTCGCCGTTGACGACCACGGGCACGGCCGCGGTGCCGGCGCGCGGCGCGTCGGCGTCGCCCACGCCGAGCAGCCCGTCGAGGTCGCGCTCGAGCAGCAGCACCTGGCGCGCGTGCCGGAGCACGGCGTCGCCCGCCTCCGTGGTGGTCGCCGGGCGCGTGCGGCGGAGGAGGACGCGGCCGGCGCTGCGCTCCAGCGCCGTGATCCGCTGGCTCACCGCGGAGGGCGTCAGCCGCAGCGCGCGGGCGGCCGCGTCGAGGGTGCCGGTGTCGATGACGGCGGCCAGCGTGCGCAGGTGCTCGGTGCGGATATCCATCATCAGCGATGCTAACGGTGCCGCAGGAACATGAGCTGGTCTGATGCGCGGGGCGCGCCTAGCGTGGTCGTCATGCACCCCCTCGCGCACGCGCTGTCCGGCTTCGGGCTCGGCTTCTCGCTCATCGCCGCCATCGGCGCGCAGAACGCGTTCCTCCTCCGGCAGGGCACCCGGCGCGAGCACGTGGTCGTGGTGGTGCTCATCTGCGCGGTCTCCGACGTGGTCCTCATCGCGCTCGGCGTGAGCGGCATCGGCGCGGTCATCGAGGCGGCGCCCGTGGCGATCGTCGTGATCCGGATCCTCGGCGCCTGCTTCCTGGCCGGCTACGCGGCGCTCTCGCTCCTCCGCGCCGCGGCTCCGCAGGGACTCGCGGTCGCCGCCTCCGCGCCCCGGTCGCTCGGCGCGGTCGTCGCCGCCTGCCTCGCGCTCACCTGGCTGAACCCGCACGTCTACCTCGACACGGTGCTCCTCGTCGGATCCGTCGCCGCGGGCCACGGCGACGGCCGCTGGGCCTTCGGCGCGGGCGCGATGGTCGCGAGCTGCGTCTGGTTCACGCTCCTCGCGGCCGCCGCGCGCGTCTTCGCGCCCGTGCTCGCGCGGCCGGCCGCGTGGCGCGTGCTCGACACCGTGATCGCCGGGGTGATGCTCGTGCTCGCCGTGCAGATCCTGCTGCCGCTCGTGCCCGCCGGGCCGGGGGAGGCCGTGCGGATCCTGCTCGCGACCGGCGTCTGCGCGGTGCTCGCGGGGCTCGTCGCGGCGTGGTCGGTCGCGCGGCGGAAGCGGGCGGCGGCGGGCGCGTCCGCCGGCGGGACGGATGCGGACGACGGTGCCGCCGGTCCTGCCGCCGCGGACGCCGGTGCCGCGGCCGCGGCCGCCGCCGCGGACCCCGCTCCGGACGCCGCGGCGCCGCTCCGCACTCCCGCGCCCACCGCCTGACGACACGCGGCCCGCCCGCGACGCGCCCGGATCCGCGCGACCCACGCGGCGAGGAACACTCGCGGCCGTCCCGCTGTTGACCCCTGCATGACCGTCCCGCTCTCCATCCTCGACCTCGCCCCCATCGCCCCCGGGGAGACGGCGCGCGACAGCTTCGCCGCCTCCGTCGCCCTCGCCCAGCAGGCCGAGCGGAGCGGGTACCGCCGCGTCTGGTACGCGGAGCACCACAACATGGCCAGCATCGCGTCGAGCGCGACGAGCGTCCTCATCGCCCATGTCGCGAGCCAGACGTCGACCATCCGGCTCGGCTCCGGCGGCGTCATGCTCCCGAACCACTCGCCGCTCGCCATCGCGGAGCAGTTCGGCACGCTCGAGACGCTGCACCCGGGCCGCATCGACCTCGGCCTCGGCCGCGCCCCGGGCAGCGACCAGGCCACGTTCCGGGCGCTCCGCCGCGACCCGGGATCGTCCGACCGCTTCCCCGAGGACGTCGTCGAGCTGCAGGGATTCCTCTCCGGCGAGAGCCAGGTGCCCGGCGTCTCCGCGACGCCCGGCGCGGGCACGCGCGTGCCCCTCTACATCCTCGGGTCCTCGCTCTTCGGCGCGCAGCTGGCCGCCGCCCTCGGACTGCCGTACGCCTTCGCCTCGCACTTCGCGCCCGACGCGCTCCTCGAGGCGATCCGCATCTACCGCCGCGACTTCCGCCCCTCGGAGCAGCTCCAGGAGCCGTACGCGATCGCGGGCATCAACGCCATCGCGGCCGACGACCGCGCCGACGCCGAGCGCCAGTTCGCCGCGGTCCGTCGTGCGCGCCTGATGATGCTGCTCCGCCAGAGCGGCCAGATCCCGGCCACGCAGACCTTCACCGACGACGAGCTCGACCGGCTCCTCGAGGCCCCGGTCGGCGCCCACGTCGCCAGCATGATGACCTACACGGGCATCGGCACGGGCGCCGAGGTCTCCGACTACGCGAACCGGTTCGCGGAGCAGGCGGGCGTCGACGAGGTCATCGTCGGGCACGCGTCGCAGCGCACGCCCGAGCGGCTCCGCTCGGTCGAGCTGCTCGCGGACGCGCACGCCCTCGTCGCCGCGTAGCCGGCCCGTGGCCGACGACGCCGCGTCCGCTCCGGCGGACCCGCGCGCGGCCCTCGCCGCGCTCCGGGCCGACACGCTCGCGCTCATCCGCGGCCTCGACCGGGACGTGGCGGCCATCGTCGAGGCGCGCCAGGACGCGAACTCCGACGACGAGCACGACCCCGAGGGCGCGACCCTCGCGTTCGAGCGCTCGCAGTCCGACGCGATGATCCGCGAGGCCCGCGTGCGCCTCGCGGACGTCGACGCCGCGGTCGCGCGCCTCGACGCGGGGACGTACGGCCGCTGCGAGGTCTGCGGCGAGCCGATCCCCGCGGGCCGGCTCGAGATCCGCCCGGCCGCGCGCCGCTGCGTCGCGCACGCCTGAGCGCGCGGCCTTCCACGGGACCCGCGGATCAGGCCCCGTCGTCGTCGAAGTCGAGGATGAGCTGCTTGAGCAGCCCCGCGAGCACGTCGCGGTCGCCCGCCGCCATCGTCTCCAGCAGCTCGGCCTCCTCGGCGACGAGCCGCGTGATCGCCGTGTCGACCCGCGAGCGCCCCGCGGCCGACATGACCACGAGGATCCCGCGCCCGTCGTGCGGATCCGTCCGCCGCTCCACGAGCCCGCGCGCCACCAGCCGGTCGATGCGGTTCGTCATCGTGCCGGAGGAGACGAGCGTCTGCTGCAGGAGCGCCTTGGGGCTCAGCTGATAGGGATCGCCCGCCCGCCGGAGCGCCGACAGCACGTCGAACTCCCACGACTCGAGCTCCGACTCCTGGAACGCGGAGCGCCGGGCGCGCTCGAGCAGCCGCGACAGCCGGCCCACCCGCGAGAGCACCTCGAGCGGGGAGAAGTCGAGGTCGGGCCGCTCGCGCCGCCACGCGTCGACGATGCGGTCGACCTCGTCGCGGCTGGGCATGCCCCCATCATGCCGGTCCGGCGGCCCCGGCCCGGTCGCCGGTGCGGGCCGCCCCGGGCACCTCTGGCAGACTCGACCTGCGCACGGCCGGGCCGTGAGCGGTCCGCCTTGGTGTAACGGCAGCACTTCAGCCTTTGGAGCTGTGAGGTCCAGGTTCGAATCCTGGGGGCGGAGCGACGCCATCCGGCCGCGCCGGACAGACGCTACGCAGATCAGGGAGATCGCATGACCGACTCAGACAGCACGCCGAGGACCCGCGAGATCCCCATCGTGACCGGCGAGCTCGACGTCGACGGCGAGCCGCGCAGCCCCTCCATCGCCGTCGTGATCCTCGCGGCCGGCCAGGGGACCCGCATGCGCTCGCGCCTCCCGAAGGTCCTGCACCGCCTCGCCGGCCTGCCGCTCGTCGGCCACGTGCTCGCGACGGCCGAGGAGCTGGGCGCGCGCCACATCGTCACGGTGGTCCGCCACGAGCGCGACCAGGTGGTCGAGGTCGTCCGCGAGCTCTCGCCGCAGGCGCTCGTCGTCGACCAGGACGACATCCCCGGCACGGGCCGCGCGGTCGAGGTGGGCATCACCGCCCTGCCCGACGGCTTCACCGGCCAGGTCGTCGTGCTCTCCGGCGACGTGCCCCTGCTCGACGCCGCGACGCTGCGCTCCCTCGTCTCCGCGCACCGCCAGGCGCGCAACGACCTCACGCTCCTCACCGCCCGCCTGCAGGACCCCACCGGCAACGGCCGCATCATCCGCGGCGAGCACGGCGCGTTCGAGGCCATCGTCGAGCAGAAGGACGCCACCGGCGAGCAGCTGCGCATCGACGAGGTCAACGCGGGCGTCTACGTGTTCGACGCCGAGGCGCTCCGACAGACCCTCGGCGCCATCGGCACCGAGAACGCGCAGCGCGAGAAGTACCTCACCGACGCGGCCGACGTGATCCGCCGCGCGGGCGGCGCCATCGAGGCCCTGCCCGTGCGCGACAGCTGGCTCGTCGCCGGCATCAACGACCGCGTGCAGCTCACCGCCGCGGCCACCGAGCTGAACGCGCGCATCATCCGCCGCTGGCAGCTCGCGGGCGCGACCATCGAGGACCCGCGCACCACGTGGATCGACGTGAAGGCCGCGCTCGCCGCCGACGTCACGATCCTCCCCGGCACGCAGATCCTCGGCGCCTCGACGGTCGCCGCGGGCGCCGTCGTCGGACCCGACACCACGCTCCGCGACACCGAGGTGGGGGAGGACGCGGTGGTCCGCCGCACGGACGCGCAGCTCGCCGTCATCGGCGCCCGCGCCACGGTCGGCCCCTTCTCCTTCCTGCGCCCCGGCACGCGCCTCGGCGACGACGGCAAGATCGGCGCGTACGTCGAGACGAAGAACGTCGAGATCGGCGAGCACAGCAAGGTCCCGCACCTCAGCTACGTGGGCGACGCGACCATCGGCGCGCACACGAACATCGGCGCGGGGGCCGTCTTCGCCAACTACGACGGGCACGCCAAGCACCACACGGAGGTGGGCGACCACGTGCACCTCGGCTCGCGGAACGTCCTCGTCGCACCGGTTAGGATCGGTACGGGCTCCTACACGGGTGCCGGTGCCGTCATCCGCAAGGACGTCCCGCCCGGCGCACTCGGCATCTCGGTGGCGCCGCAACGCAACATGGTCGGCTGGACCGAGGCCAAGCGACCGGGCACCCCCGAGGCCCGGGCCGCCGTCGAGGCCGCCGACGGGCGGGCGGACGACGCGTCCGACGCCTGACAACACCGAGCAGCACTGACGAAACGGAGTCCCGTGTCCGCAATCAAGACTGCTGGTGAGAAGCGGCTCGTGATCGTCTCCGGTCGAGCCCACCCCGAGCTCGCCGAGCAGATCGCGGAGGAGCTCGAGACCACCCTCGTGCACACCGACGCGCGGACCTTCGCCAACGGCGAGCTCTACATCCGGTACGACGAGAGCGTGCGCGGCAGCGACGCCTTCGTCATCCAGTCGCACACGGCGCCCATCAACGAGTGGCTCATGGAGCAGCTCATCATGGTCGACGCGATGAAGCGGGCCTCCGCCAAGCGCATCACGGTCGTCGCGCCGTTCTACCCCTACGCGCGCCAGGACAAGAAGGGCCGCGGCCGCGAGCCGATCTCGGCCCGCCTCGTCGCCGACCTCTTCAAGGCCGCCGGCGCCGACCGCATCATGTCGGTCGACCTGCACGCCGCGCAGATCCAGGGCTTCTTCGACGGCCCCGTCGACCACCTGTTCGCGATGCCCGTGCTCCTCGAGCACATGCGCTCCGTGCTCGACTCCAAGACCCTCACGGTCGTCTCGCCCGACATGGGCCGCGTCCGCGTCGCCGACATCTGGAGCGACAAGCTCGGCGCCCCGCTCGCCATCATCCACAAGCGCCGCGACCCGAAGGTGCACAACCAGGTCACCGTGCACGAGATCGTCGGCGACGTCTCCGGCCGCGTCTGCCTGCTGGTCGACGACCTCATCGACACCGGCCGCACCATCGTCTCGGCCGCCGAGGCGCTGAAGAAGAACGGCGCGACGGGCGTCGTGGTCGCGGCGACGCACGCCGTCTTCTCGGACCCCGCCACGCAGATCCTGAACAGCCCGCACATCGACTCGGTGGTGGTCACGGACTCGCTCCCGATCCCCGAGGAGAAGCGCTGGGACAAGCTCACGGTGCTGCCCATCGCGCCGCTGCTCGCCCGCGCGATCCACGAGGTCTTCGACGACGGATCCGTCACGAGCATGTTCGACGGCGCGGCCTAGGCCCGACCGCCCGCACCCACGCCGTCGCCGCGTCCCGCGCGGCCGGCGGCCCCGGGATCAGTCCCGCGAGTTCCGCTCGACGACCTCGCGCGCGACGCGGCCCGAGGGGATGAGCCCGAGCGACGTGATGTGCTCGTCGCCGCCGAAGGCGTACCTCGTGTAGCACTCGTAGCCCACGACGCCGGGCCCGAACAGCTGGAACCGCACCTCGTAGGAGGGGGAGTCGGGGCGCTCGAAGGCGACGAAGTCGGCGCACGCCATGTCGGCCGTGTTCGCGCCGACGCGCACCATGGTGACGACGCCGGGGAGCAGCAGGCTCACGATCCCGACCACGACGACGACCCGCATCACGAGCAGCGTGCGCCGGCTGCGCAGGCTCCGCGGGCGGTGCGGCTCGTAGCCGGCCAGCTCCGGGTGCTCGTCCTCGTCCATCCGCCCCAGTCTGACAGACGCCCCGCCGCCCACGAGGGGCGGCGGGGCGTCGGCGACGGTCGGCGGACGCTAGTGCGTGTCCTCCGCCTCGACCTCGGAGCGGTCGCCGGACCACAGCGTGTGGAAGGTGCCCTCCCTGTCGGTGCGGTGGTACGTGTGCGCGCCGAAGAAGTCGCGCTGGCCCTGCACCAGGGCGGCGGGCAGGCGCTCGGAGGCGAGCGAGTCGTAGTAGCTCAGCGCCGACGCGAAGCCGGGCACCGGGATGCCGGACAGCGCGGCGACCGAGACGACCCGGCGCCAGGCCTGCTCGCCGTCGGCGACGGCCTTGGCGAAGTACGGGTCCTCGAGCAGCGTCGCGAGGCCGGAGTCCTTCTCGTACGCCTCGACGATGCGGTTGAGGAACTGGGCCCGGATGATGCAGCCCCCGCGCCAGATCTCCGCGACCTTGCCCTTGTCGATGTCCCAGCCGTACTCCTTCGCGCCCGCGATGATCGCGTCGAAGCCCTGCGCGTACGCGACGACCTTGCTCGCGTAGAGCGCGGCGCGGACGTCGTCCTCGAAGGTGTCGCCGCCCGACTGGATCTCGGGACGGCTCGTGATGGTCGCCTGCACGGCCTTCCGCTGCTCGGGCTTCGAGGACACGGCGCGCGCGAACACGGCCTCCGCGATCCCGCCCACCGGCACGCCGAGGCCCACCGAGTTCTGCACCGTCCAGACGCCCGTGCCCTTGGATCCGGCCTGGTCGACGATGACGTCGACGAGCGGCTTCCCGGTCGCGGCGTCCTTCTGCCGGAGCACCTCGGCGGTGATCTCGATGAGGTACGACTCGAGGTCGCCCCCGTTCCACTCCTCGAACACGTCCGCGATGGCGTCCGGCTCGTGGCCGCCGACGCGGCGGAGGAGGTCGAACGACTCGGCGATGAGTTGCATGTCGGCGTACTCGATGCCGTTGTGGATCATCTTCACGAAGTGGCCGGCGCCGTCGGTGCCGATGTGGGTGACGCAGGGCTTGCCCTCCGCGACCGCGGCGATCGACTCGAGGATCGGGCCGAGCGTCTCGTACGCCTCGGCGGTGCCGCCGGGCATGATGCTCGGTCCCTTGAGCGCGCCCTCCTCGCCGCCGGAGATGCCGGCGCCGACGAAGTGGAGGCCCTTCGCGCGGACCTCCTTCTCGCGGCGGATCGTGTCGGTGAACAGCGCGTTGCCGCCGTCGACGATGATGTCGCCCTCCTCGAACGCCTCGGTGAGCTGCTCGATGACGGCGTCGGTGCCGCGCCCGGCCTTGACCATGATGATCGCGGTGCGGGGCCGCTGGAGCGACGCCGCGAACTCCTCGATCGAGGTGGCGGCGACGAAGCCGGCCTCCGGGTGCTCCTCGACGAGGTCGGTGGTCTTCTGGGTGGTGCGGTTGTACACGGCGACCGTGTTGCCCTCGCGGCTCGCGAGGTTGCGGGCGAGGTTCGACCCCATCACCGCGAGCCCCACCACGCCGATGTTGGCCGTGCCCTGCTGGTCATCTGACATCTGATGCCTCCTTGTCGACAGTCGTCCTCAGGCTACGCCCGGGCCCCCGACCGTCAGCGGGGCGTCGGGGAGCGTCTCGTAGGATGGACGAGCGCACCACGACGGAGCGCCGCACGAGTTCCTCACCGAACCGCAGGGAGTGATCCGCATCGACGCCGTCCGCCCGTTCCCGCCCGTGATCGTGATGGGGGTCTCCGGCTCCGGGAAGTCGACCGTGGGCGAGATCCTCGCGCAGGACGCCGGCGTCCCCTTCCTCGACGGCGACGACCTGCACCCCGAGTCGAACCGCCGCAAGATGGCCGAGGGCCACGCCCTCGACGACGACGACCGCCGCCCCTGGCTCGAGGAGGTGGGCCGCGCGCTGGCCGGACGTCCCGAGGGCGGGCCCGTCGTCGCGTGCAGCGCGCTCAAGCGGGACTACCGTGACATCCTCCGCGCCTCCGCGCCCGACGCCGTCTTCGTGCACCTCGCCGGCGACCACGACCTGCTCGCCGAGCGCCTCGGCGGCCGCGAGGGGCACTTCATGCCGTCGAGTCTCCTCGCGTCGCAGCTGCGCACGCTCGAGCCGCTCGGCGACGACGAGCAGGGCATCACCCTCGACATCACCGACGACCCCGTCGCCCTGGCCGACGCGGCCGTGCGCGAGCTGCTCCCGGGCGGGCGCACGGCGTCGCCCGGTCGGCTCGACGACGAGCCCGCCACGTCGACGGAGCCCGCCGCCGCGGTGCCCGAGGCCCACGTCCCGGCGCTCGTGCGGGAGGCGCGCTCCGACGAGGACGTGCCGCGCGCCGACGCCCCCGCGGCCGCCACCGGGGACGGCGCGCCCGCCGCCGCCGTGCACGAGCCCATCCGCGTCGCCATCGTCGGCTGCGGCGTCATCGGCACGCACCACGCGCGCGTCCTCGCCGAGCACCCCGACTTCCGGGTCGCGGCCCTCGTCGACGTCACGGACGCCACCGCGCAGGAGCTCGCCGACGTGGTCGTCGACGAGCTGCGCGCCGAGCGCCCGCGGGTCTTCGCTCGCCTCGGCGACCTCATCCGCGAGGACGCCGCCGAGCTCGTCGTGATCTGCACCCCGAGCGGCCTGCACATCGGCCTCGCCGAGGAGGCGCTCGCCGCGGGCCTGCACGTCGTCATCGAGAAGCCGCTCGACGTCGACCTCGCGCGCGGCCGCCGCATCGCCGAGCTGGCGCGCGAGGCCGCCGGGCGGGGGATCCTCTCCACGGTCATCAGCCAGCACCGCTTCAACCCCTCGAGCGTCGTGGTCGACCGGGCCGTGCGCTCGGGCCGCCTCGGGCGACTCACCTCCGCGGTCGCGAGCGCGCCGTGGTGGCGCAGCCAGGGCTTCTACGACTCCGGCCACTGGCGCGGCACGTGGGACCTCGACGGCGGCGGCGCCCTCATGAACCAGGGCGTCCACACGCTCGACCTGCTCGTCTCCTACCTCGGCCGGCCGGTCGAGGTGTACGCGCAGACCGCGCTGCTCGCGCACGACGGCATCGAGGTGGAGGACGTCGCGGTCGCCGTGATCCGCTTCGCCTCCGGCGCCCTCGCGACGCTGCAGGCGACGACGGCCGGCTACCCCGGGCTCGACACGCGCGTGCAGGTGCAGGGAACCCGCGGATCCGCGGTCATCGAGGCCGGATCCCTCACCTACTTCCACGCGGCGCCCGAGTCGGGCGTGCCCGCGCAGGCGGACGTGCGCAACGACGCCGAGCTCGAGATGCACGACGCCGACCTGCCGCGCTCGCCGCGCCTCGACAACACCTACCTCGAGGGCCACTACCGGCAGTACGACGACATCGCGGACGCGCTGCGCACCGGCCGGCCCGCGGGCGTCACGGTCGACGACGCGTTCCTGTCGCTCGCGACGGTCGTCAGCGTCTACGTCTCGGCCACGCTCGGCACCCCGGTCGCGTTCGAGGACGTCGTCGACGGCGTGCACGACGGGCTGCGCCTCCGCGTGGGTCAGTCGACCCCGCCCGCGCCGGGATCCCCGGCGCCGGCCGCCGCCGTCGACCCGTCGACCGGGGACGCGTAAGTCCGGTAGCATCGGGGGTTGAACTTCGGCGAGGGATCGCGGGAGCCGTGCGCGAGCACGGCGGCGGTCCGTTATCGACGCGGTGGACGGGGCTCGCACCTCATTCCTCACGCGCAAGCGTTCGAGCAGACGACAGGCACACGACGCGAGCCCTCACGGGCCGCACTAGGAGCGACACCATGGTTGACAACAACCTCACCGCGGAGCTGCGCACGCAGTTCGGCAAGGGCGCGGCCCGCAAGATCCGCGCGATCGGCAAGATCCCCGCGGTCATCTACGGCCACGGCACCGACCCGCAGCACGTCACGCTGCCGGGCCACGAGCTCATGCTCATCATCCGCAAGGCCAACCAGATCATCACGCTCGACATCGAGGGCACGCCGCAGCTCGCGCTCGTGAAGGACGTCCAGAAGGACCCCGTGCGCCAGATCATCGAGCACGTCGACCTCATCGTCGTCCGCCAGGGCGAGCGCGTCGAGGTCGAGGTCCCGATCCACGTCGAGGGCGAGTCCTACCCCGGCACGATCCACAGCCTCGAGTACACGTCCATCACGGTCGACGTCGAGGCCACGCACATCCCCGAGAGCTTCGTCGTCTCCATCGAGGGCTTCGAGGAGGGCACGCAGGTCCTGGCCGGCCAGGTCACCCTGCCCGCCGGCGCGAAGCTCGTCACCGACCCCGAGACGCTCGTCCTCGCGGTCTCCGTGCCCCAGCTCGACCTCACGACCGACGCGGTCGACGAGGACGTCGTGGCCGAGGGCGACGCCGAGGTCGGCGTCACCGACGAGGGCGCCACGGGCGACCAGTCGGGCGACGACAAGTAGCACCCGCCGCGGCCTCGGCCGCGCACGCATCACCAGCACGACAGCACCACGGAGCCCGTCGGCCGCCGTCCGGGACACCGGCAGCGGCCGGCGGGCTCCGCGCATCCGCCCGGATGCACCGACCTACCGAGGAGTGCGCGTCCGAGGGATGCGCACGACGGACCGAGAAGTGCGCGTCCGAGGGATGCGCACGACGAACCGAGGAGAGCGCACGTGGACGACCGGACCCTGCTCGTGGTCGGCCTCGGCAACCCCGGGCCGCAGTACGCGGGCACGCGGCACAACGTCGGGCAGATGGCGCTCGACGTGCTCGCCGACCGGATGCGCGCCACCTTCCGCTCGCACCGCGCCAACGCGCAGGTCGCGGAGGGCCGTGCGGTGCCCGGTGGGCCGAAGCTCATCCTCGCGAAGCCCAGCTCCTTCATGAACCTGTCCGGCGGCCCGGTCGCGAACCTCCTCAAGTACTTCTCGCTCGAGGCGTCCCAGCTCGTGGTCGCGCACGACGAGCTCGACATCCCGTTCGACGCGATGAAGCTCAAGCAGGGCGGCGGGCACGGCGGCCACAACGGGATCCGCGACATCATCTCCTCCGCCGGCACGGGCGACTTCACGCGCGTGCGCATCGGCATCGGCCGCCCGCCCGGCCGCCAGGACGCCGCCGACTTCGTGCTGAAGCCCTTCTCGTCCACCGAGCGGCAGGTGCTCCCGAACGTGCTCGAGGACGCCGCCGACGCCATCGAGATGATCGCCTCCGACGGCCTCATCGCCGCGCAGCTGCGCTTCCACACCGCCGCGTCCTGATCCGGCGCGTCCGCCCACGGCGGACGGCGGCGGCTCTGTCGGCGGCGGCGCGTACGATCGTCGGGTGATCCTCCAGGGCTTGATCCCGGCGCTCTCGCGCGCCTCCACGTTCGACGACGCCCTCGCATCGGCCTCCCGCGACGCCGACTTCTCCCTCACCGAGGGGCTCCAGGGGCCGCTGCTCGCGGGGCTCCTGCGCCAGCGCATCCAGCGCGGCATCCCGGGGTGCCTCCTCGTCGTCACCGCCACCGGCCGGGAGTCGGAGGGCATGCGCCGCAGCCTCGACGCCGTGCTGCCGGACGCCGAGATCCTCGAGTTCCCGGCCTGGGAGACCCTGCCGCACGAGCGCCTCAGCCCGAGCGCCGAGATCGTCGGCAAGCGCATCCACGCCCTCCGCCGCATGGAGCAGTGGCACGCCGCGCTCGGCCAGGGCGCGCGCGAGGTGCCGGCCGACCAGGTGCGCCCGCTCGTCATCGTCGCCTCGGTGCGCGCGGCCCTGCAGCCCGTCGCCGACAACCTCACCGAGCTGCCGCCCGTGCAGCTCGCCACCGGCAGCCGCGGGCACGACCTGTCCGAGCTCGCCGTGCGCCTCGTCGACCTCGCGTACTCGCGCGTCGACATGGTCACGCGCCGCGGCGAGTTCGCGGTGCGCGGCGGCATCCTCGACGTCTTCCCGCCCGTGTCCGACCACCCCGTCCGCGTCGAGTTCTTCGGCGACGAGGTCGACCAGATGCGGCCCTTCGCGGTCGCCGACCAGCGCTCGCTCGAGGAGACGGTCGACTCGGTCGAGCTGCCGCCGAGCCGCGAGCTGCTGCTGAGCGCGCCCGTGCGCCAGCGTGCCCGCGAGATGCAGCACGAGTTCCCGAACCTGCAGCAGATGCTCGCCAAGATCGCCGAGGGCATCCCGGTGGAGGGCATGGAGTCGCTGGCCCCCGCGCTCGTCGACCGGCTCGTCCCCGTCACGCACTACCTGCCGGTGGACGCGGCCATCGCCGTGGTCTCGCCCGAGCGCGTCTCCACGCGCGCGCAGAGCCTCGCCGACACGAACCGCGAGTTCCTCGACGCCGCGTGGAACGCCGCCACCGCGGGCGCGCAGGCGCCCATCGACCTCGCGTCCGGCGACTTCCTGTCGCTCGGCCGCCTGCGCGACGCCCGCGGTCCTCGCCGCTGGTGGACGCTGTCCGGGTTCCAGGCCACCGACGTGCTGCCGGAGGACCTCGGGATCGACGAGGTCATGACCGTCCGCATCGACGCGGATCCCGTGCCGAGCTTCGCGGGCAACGCCGACGGCGCCATCGAGCACGTGCGCGAGCGCCTCGCGGCCGGGTGGAGCGTGGGCGTCGTGGCCCAGGGATCCGGCCTGGTCGAGCGCGCCGACACCGTGCTCCGCGAGGCGGGCGTCCCGGCGCGCGTGGTCGAGGAGTTCCCGGCCGCGCCCGAGCCCGGCATCGCCTACCTGCTGCGCTCCGCCATCGACGCGGGCTTCGAGATGCCCGAGGTGAAGCTCGCGCTCCTCACCGAGAGCGAGTTCTACGGGCGCGCCGCCGGCTACGACAGCCGCCAGGTCAAGAAGCTCGCCACCCGGCGCAAGAACGTGGTGGATCCGCTGCAGCTCAAGACCGGCGACCACGTCGTGCACACCACCCACGGCATCGGGAAGTTCGTGGAGCTGACGCAGCGCGAGGTCTCCTCGGGCGGCCGCAACGCGGTGAAGACGCGGCGCGAGTACCTCGTCATCGAGTACGCGCCCTCCAAGCGCGGCTACCCGGGCGACAAGCTCTTCGTGCCCACCGACCAGCTCGACCTCCTCAGCCGCTACGTCGGCGGCGAGGAGCCGGCCCTCAGCAAGATGGGCGGCAGCGACTGGGCCGCCGCCAAGGGCAAGGCGCGCCGGGCCGTCCGCGACATCGCGGTCGAGCTCGTGAAGCTCTACTCCGCGCGCATGGCGTCGCGCGGGCACTCCTTCCCCCCGGACACCCCGTGGCAGCGCGAGCTGGAGGAGGCGTTCCCCTTCATGGAGACGCCCGACCAGCTCACCGTCATCGACGAGGTCAAGCGCGACATGGAGAGCCCCATCCCCATGGACCGCCTCGTCTCGGGCGACGTCGGCTTCGGCAAGACCGAGATCGCCGTGCGCGCCGCGTTCAAGGCCGTGCAGGACGGCAAGCAGGTCGTGATGCTCGTGCCGACGACGCTCCTCGTGAAGCAGCACTTCGAGACCTTCTCCGAGCGCTTCGCCGGCTTCCCCGTGCACCTGCGCCAGCTCAGCCGCTTCCAGACCGACAAGGAGTCGCGCGAGACCATCAAGGGGCTCGAGGACGGCTCGGTCGACGTGGTCATCGGCACGCACCGCCTGCTCACGGGCAGCATCGCGTTCAAGGACGTGGGGCTCGTCATCATCGACGAGGAGCAGCGGTTCGGCGTCGAGCACAAGGACGCGCTGAAGAAGCTCAAGGCCAACGTCGACATCCTCGCGATGTCGGCCACGCCGATCCCGCGCACGCTGGAGATGGCGGTCACGGGCATCCGCGAGATGTCGACGCTCGCGACGCCGCCGGAGGACCGGCACCCGATCCTCACGTTCGTGGGCCCGAACAGCGAGAAGCAGATCGCCGCCGCGATCCGCCGCGAGCTGCTGCGCGAGGGCCAGGTGTTCTTCGTGCACAACCGCGTGTCGAGCATCAACCGGGTCGCGTCCGAGCTCGCGGAGCTCGTGCCCGAGGCGCGCGTCGCCGTGGCCCACGGCAAGATGAGCGAGGCGATGCTGGAGCAGGTCATCGTCGACTTCTGGGAGCGCAAGTTCGACGTGCTCGTGTCGACGACCATCATCGAGACCGGCCTCGACATCGCGAACGCGAACACGCTCATCATCGACCGGGCCGACAAGTACGGCCTCAGCCAGCTGCACCAGCTGCGCGGGCGCGTCGGCCGCGGGCGGGAGCGCGCGTACGCGTACTTCCTCTACGACGCCGACAAGCCGCTGTCCGAGACGGCGCACGACCGGCTGTCCACCATCGCGGCGAACAACGAGCTGGGCTCGGGTATGCAGGTCGCGCTCAAGGACCTCGAGATCCGCGGCGCCGGCAACCTGCTGGGCGGCGAGCAGTCCGGCCACATCCAGGGCGTCGGGTTCGACCTCTACCTGCGGATGATCGGCGAGGCCGTCTCCACGTTCCGCGGCGACGTCGCGGAGGGCCAGACCGAGCTCCGGCTCGAGCTGCCGGTCGACGCGCACATCCCCGAGGAGTACGTCGACAGCGAGCGGCTGCGCCTGGAGGCGTACCAGAAGCTCTCCACGGCGGCCTCGCCCACGGCGACCGACGACCAGATCGACCGGGTCATCGAGGAGCTGTCCGACCGCTACGGCGAGCCGCCCGTCGAGGTCGACAACCTGGTGCGGGTCTCGCGCCTGCGTCGCGTGGCGCAGCGGGCCGGCCTCAGCGAGGTCGTCGCGATGGGGCCGAACCTCCGCATCGCGCCCGCGGACCTCGCCGACAGCAAGCAGGTGCGCCTCCAGCGGATGTACCCGGGCAGCAGGCTGTTCGCGCAGACCAACGCCGTGACGGTCCCGCTGCCCAAGCGCGACGGCGAGCCGCTGCCCGACGCCGAGCTCGTGGACTGGGTGCGGCAGCTGCTCGACGCCGTCTTCACGGTGGAGCCGGCGCCGGCCGCGAAGGAGTCGGCGCCGAAGGCGTGATCGGCGGCGCGGGCACGCGGTTCCGCGTCCGCACCCGGAGCCGCGCGCCGGGCTTGGGTGCGCGGCCCGGTGCGAGGATGGCGGGATGAGCGACCCCGCGAGCCCGTCCGCATCCGCCGCCCCGGCATCCTCCGCGAGCCCTGCCGACGCGAGCCCGGCCGACGCGAGCCCCGCCGACGCCGGGCCGGCCGACGCCGTCGCCGCGCTCGCCGACGCGATGGCCGTGCTCCGCGCGCCCGACGGCTGCGTCTGGAACCGGGAGCAGACGCACCGGAGCCTCGTGCCGTACCTGCTCGAGGAGAGCCACGAGCTGGTCGAGGCGATCGAGACCGACGACGTGCCGGGCATGCGCGAGGAGCTCGCGGACGTGCTGCTGCAGGTGGTCTTCCACGCCGACATCGCCCGCACCGAGGGGGAGGGCTTCGACCTCGCCGACGTCGCCCGCACCGCGACGGAGAAGATGGTGCGCCGCCACCCGCACGTGTTCGGCGACGAGCGCGCCGACACCGTGGAGGAGGTCCTGCGGGTCTGGGGCGCGGCCAAGGACCGCGAGAAGTCGGCGCGCACGAGCGTGCTCGACGGGATCCCGCGGGCGCTGCCGTCGCTCGCGCTCGCCGACAAGCTGCTCGGCCGGGCGGAGCGCATCGGCCTGCTCGACGCGGGCGCGCCCGCCGCGATCCCGGTGGACGACGAGGACGACCTCGGGCGGCTGCTGCTCGCCGTCGTCGTGTCGGCGCGGTCGCGCGGGCTCGACGCGGAGCGCGCGCTGCGGACGACGCTGCGCTCGCTGACGGACGAGATCCGCGCGGCCGAGCCGGAGCGCCCGGGCGACGCGGGGGAGCACGGGACGGCGGACGGCGCAGCGGCCGTCGGCGATCCGGACCCCGACGCGGGCCGGAGCGCGTAGGCGTCGTCCGGCCCGCGGGGGCGCCGTCCGGGATTTACCCGATCCCGGGGCGCCTCGTCCACCGCATCCACCCGAAGGAGACGGCGGACAGTCCAGGCACCCACACCGTACGGGTCTTCGCGGAGCGTCCATCACAGGCGTTATGGTGAGGCGGTGGCAGCTCCGGATCCGCATCGTCGCCAGGACCTGCTGGCCCACATCCTCGACCACCTCCGCGCGCATCCGCTCCAGTCGGTGACCTTCCGCGGCCTCGCGGACGCGCTGGGCGAGAGCACGTTCGTGCTCGTGTACCACTTCGGCACGAAGGAGCGGCTGCTGGAGGCGGCGATGGAGGCGATCGACGCGCGTCAGGCGGAGATGGTGGAAGGCGACCCGCGCACGATCCCGGCGACCGAGCTCCGCGCGTGGGCGACGCAGGCGTGGCGGTGGCGCCTCACCGACGTCAACCGCGACTTCCAACGGCTCGAGTTCGAGGCCGCGCTCCTCCGCACGCGGGACGGCATGGTGCGCCCGCACGCCATCGCGAGCGTCGCGGCCTGGCGGCGGTTCGGCCTCGAGTGGATGGTCGCGCACGACGTGCCCGAGGACGTCGCGATCGACACGGCCGACCTCCTGCAGGCCGGGTCGTACGGCCTCCAGTTCGACTTCGTGATCTCGGGCGACCGCGTCCGGGCCATGCGCGGCTTCGAGGCGCTCGTCGACGCGTTCGTCCCGCGGATCCGCCCCTGGCTCGACCTGCCGGACCGCCCGCGCGCGCCCGGCTCGCCCGACCGGCACCGCGACGACTGACCGGCACCGCGCCGCCTGACAGAATCGGGGGATGCCCCAGCAGATCACGCCGCCCCGCGGCATGCGCGACTTCCTGCCCGCCGAGAAGGCCCGCCGCGAGCAGGCGCTCGCCATCATCCGCCGCACCTACCGCGCGCACGGCTTCGACGAGATCGAGACGCCCGTGGTCGAGGAGTCGGGCCGGCTGCACGCGGGCCTCGGCGGCGACAACGAGAAGCTCGCCTACTCGGTGCTGAAGCGCGGCCTCTCGGGCGACGACCTGCACGCGGCCGCCGACGCCGGCGACGTGCTCGCCCTGTCCGACCTCGGGCTCCGCTTCGACCTCACCGTGCCGCTCGCGCGGTTCTACGCCTCCCACCGCGCGGAGCTGCCGGGCGTCTTCCGGTCGATCCAGGCCGCGCCCGTCTGGCGCGCCGAGCGCCCGCAGAAGGGGCGCTACCGCCAGTTCATGCAGTGCGACATCGACGTCATCGGCGAGGCCGGGCAGCTGGCCGAGGTCGAGCTGATCTCCGCCACCGCGGCCACGCTCGCGGCCCTCGGGCTCACGGGCTGCACGATCCGCGTGAACGACCGGCGCCTCCTCGCGGGCATCCTGGACTCCTGCGGGTTCGCGGCGGAGCGCCAGGCGCAGGCGCTCATCAGCATCGACAAGCTCGACAAGATCGGCGCGGCCGGCGTCGTGGCGGAGCTCGCCGAGGGCGGGGCGGACGCGGCGGCGGTGCTGGGCGGGATCCTCGAGCGCATCGAGCCCGCGCTCGCCGACGGCGGCGTGCCGCTCACGACCGCGGCGATCACCGGGATCCTCCCCGCCGGCGTCGACCCCGACGCGGTCGCCGACCTCGAGACGCTCGCGGACGCGCTCGTCGGCCTGCCCGAGGGCGTCACGCTCCGCTTCGACCCGACGCTCGTGCGCGGCATGGGCTACTACACGGGCACGATCTTCGAGATCGCGCACCCCGCCTCCGGCAGCTCGGTGGGCGGCGGCGGCCGCTACGACGGGATGATCGGCCGCTTCCTCGGCCAGGACGTGCCGGCGGCCGGCTTCTCCATCGGCTTCGAGCGGATCGTCGACCTGGCCGTCCTGCCCGCCGCGGAGGAGGCCGACGCCATCGCGCTCGTGCACGACCGGCGGACCCCCGTCGCCGTGCTCGCGCGCCTGAAGGCCGAGCTCGTCGCCTCCGGGCGCCGGGTGCGGCTCGAGCCGCGGCCGAAGAACGTCGCGCCGCTCCTCGAGGCGCTCAAGCAGCAGGGCTTCCGCTCGTTCGCGGCCGTCGACGCCGACACGGCCGACGCCGCGAGCCTCCAGGAGCGCCCGCTCGACGGTGGCCCGCGCGGCTGATCCGTCACCTGCGCGACACCTGCGCGGGGGCGCCGCCGCCCGCGGCCCGCGAGGGGCCCGCGGCTAGGATGGACCCGACTTCCCACCCCCCACCGCAACGCAAGGAGACCATTCCGTGGCAGCCATCGAAGCAGTCAACGCACGCGAGATCCTCGACTCCCGGGGCAACCCGACCGTCGAGGTCGAGGTGCTCCTCGAGGACGGCACGTTCACGCGTGCCGCCGTCCCGTCCGGCGCCTCCACCGGCGCGTTCGAGGCGTACGAGCTGCGCGACGGCGACGCGGGCCGCTACCTGGGCAAGGGCGTCCAGAAGGCCGT